>ERZ795050.631-NODE-631-length-53733-cov-18.156600_pt1 | contig 53733 bp, 51 predicted proteins | sample MGYA00375134_ERZ795050 | MGnify/ENA primary metagenome ERZ795050 (study PRJEB30179, sample SAMN05720221) | activated sludge metagenome | isolation source: Anaerobic digester | place: Japan | collected 2015-05-26 ... | reverse complement strand
CCGGAAGAATGTCCCCGGCAAGCCCATCATGTACGGGACGACCAGGCGGTTCCTCGAGGTGTTCGATCTGAAGGATCTGTCCGAATTGCCCACCCTGAGGGAGATCACGGAGATGGAGGAGTAACCGCCGTGGAGGAGCGGCTTCAGAAGATCATCGCCGCCGCGGGTATCTGCTCAAGACGGGCAGCCGAGGATCTCATCCTTGCCGGGAAGGTCCAGGTCAACGACCGGGTCGTCCGAAAGCTGGGGACCAGGGCCGACCCCGGGCGCGACGAAATCCGTGTCGACGGGCGGCTGATTACGACCGAGGTGGAGAAGGTCTACCTCATGCTCAACAAGCCCGCCGGGTACGTGACGACGCTGAAGGATCCCGAGGGTCGGCCGATCGTCACCGACCTTCTCCGCGAGATCGGCCAGCGCGTCTTCCCCGCGGGGCGGCTGGATTACGATTCCGAAGGCCTCCTGATCCTGACCAACGACGGCGATTTTGCCGAACGGATCCAGCACCCGCGCTATGAAGTCCCGCGAACCTACCTCGCGAAGATCCGCGGCAGGGTCACCCGGAAGGAGATCCAGTCCCTCATTAACGGGATCGAGCTTGAAGACGGCCCTTTCACGGTCGACGGCATCCAGGAGGAGAAATACAACGAGAAGAGCCAGTGGCTCCGGGTTTCCATTTCCGAGGGCCGCAACCGGATCATCCGGCGGGCCATGGAGGCCCTGGGGCATCCCGTGGCGAGGCTGATCCGCGTCTCCGTCGGGAACCTCGAACTGGGCGATCTCAAGCCGGGCCAGTACCGACGGCTCCAGAAGAGGGAAGTCGAGCGGCTTTTGAGGCCCCGGAGGAAAAAAGCGTAAAAATGTTCTTGACATTCCGGGATATCCGAAACTAATATCCAATGAAAACGCGCAATTAATCCCATTTCATTTTTGATTGACAAGGCCTTGCGGCTTATTCCGCATTTCACGGGGGGGACCATGAACAAGTCGGGATTGATCGAGGAGCTGGCAAGAAGGGAGAACCTGACGGAGAAGAAGGCCACCGACGTGGTCAATCTCATTTTCAAGGGGTTCACGGAAGAACTCAAGAATAACGGGAGGATCGAGATCCGCGGGCTGGGCAGCTTCGTCGTGCGCAACTACCAGTCCTACACGGGGCGAAACCCCAAGACGGGCATGAACATCACTGTTTCCCCGAAGCGCCTCCCCTTTTTCAAGGTCGGCAAGGAACTTCGAGACATGGTCAACCTTGAGGACGAAGGCATAAGCGAAAGCAAAACGGACAGTGGCATCGCGGAATGACCTCGCGGCCTTGAAGCGAAACCCGTTGGAATGTGAGGAAAACAGGGGATCATGATCCGATGATCCCTTTTTCGTTTATGGGCTTCAAATCCAGCCTCCGCCGAATCCTCTCGAGCCCCCGGTTCAACCACCCCCTGGTCCCGGCGGGGCTCTTCGCCGTGACCGTCCTGACGACCCTGATGGCCGGGGCCCTGCAGGCCGGCGTGAACCCCATCGAGAACCCCTCGGAGATCTGGAAGGGCATCCCCTTCTCGTTCACGCTGCTGCTCATCCTGGGCTGCCACGAACTGGGCCACTGGGTGGCCTCCCGGCGGCACGGCGTCGATGTCAGCTTCCCCTATTTCATCCCGGGGCCCACCCTCGTGGGGACCTTCGGGGCCTTCATCGCCATGAAATCCCCGGTCGCGGACCGCAACGCCCTCATCGACATCGGGGCGGCGGGGCCCCTGGCGGGCCTTGCCGTGACGATCCCCGTGCTGTTCGCGGGCCTGGCCCTTTCGCAAATCGTGCCGGCGGCGCAGACCGAAGGGGTCGGCATCCACCTCGGCGAGAGCGCCCTTTTCTCGGCCGTCAACTGGCTCGTCAACGGCACGATCGGGCCCGAGCAGGACGTGATCCTGCACCCCATGGCCTTCGCCGGCTGGATCGGCCTGCTCGTGACCTCCCTGAACCTCATCCCCGTGGGACAGCTCGACGGCGGGCACATCGTCTACGCGATTTTCGGACCCCGCCAGCGCGAGGTGGCCTGGATGGTCGTGGGGATGCTGCTGGTCCTGGGCATCGTGGGCTGGGAGGGGTGGCTCATCTGGGGCGGGATCCTGCTTGCCCTGGGCGTGCGGCACCCTCCGGTCATCTACGACTGGGGCGAGCTGGACAACCGGCGCCTGGCCGTGGGCTACCTGGCCATGCTGTGCTTCGCGCTCACCTTCACGCCGATCCCGTTTACAAGCATCAACATCTAAGGAGTGCAGGGGCCAGGGGACAGGGCAAAGGATGGCATTCCCTTTCTTTCTTCCCTGGACCCCGGACCCTGAACCCTGTCTTTCAAAGGATGCCTTCCTCGCGGAAACTGAAGAAGCGGTTGGCGCCCACGATGAGGTGGTCGTGCAGCGCGATGTCCATGACGCGGGCCGCGTCCTGGAGGACCCGCGTGAGGCGGATGTCCGCGTCGGAGGGGCGCACGTGGCCCGAGGGGTGGTTGTGGACGAGGATGATGGCCGAGGCCTTGTGCGCCAGGGCCTTTTCGAGGACCTTCCGCGGGTAGACGACGGCCTGGTTCACGATTCCCTCCTGGACGGTCTCGACCTGGATGATGCGGTTGCGGGCGTCGAGGCAGATGACGGCGAAGTGCTCGTCCTTGAGCCCGCCCATCGAGGCGAGGCAGTAGTCGATCAGTTCCTTCGTCGAGGAGATCTGCTCGCGCTCCTCGGCCCGCTGCCGCAGGGAGAGGGCGGCGGCCTCGCGGACGATGCCGAAGAGAACGGCCGCGTGGCGACCGATGCCCGGGGTGCCCTGCAGGGCCTCGCGATCGGCGTCGAGCACGCCCTTGAGGGAGCCGAAGCGCTTCAGCAGCTCCTTCGCCAGGGGCTTCACGTCCCTGCGGGGCAGGGCATAGAAGAGCAGCAGCTCCAGGACCTCGTAGTCCTGCAGGCCGGAGATCCCCGCCCGCTCGAAGCGGGCCTTGAGCCTGTCGCGGTGCCCGAGGTGGTGGGGTTGGCCGTTGTCCATCACGACACCGTTCTCATGGCTTCAACCGGAAGAGCCGCAGCCCCACGGCCGATGCGAGGTAAACCGCCCCGGCGATCACGATGATGGTCGCCCCGGCGGGCCAGTTGGGCCCGTAACTCAGCGCAAGACCGGCGGTCGTGAAAACGACGGTCAGGATCGCCGAGAGGACCATCATGTGCCACAGCCTCCTGGTGAACTCGCCGGCCACGGCCGCCGGCAGGGTGATCAGGGCGATGACCATGATGATCCCCACGACGGTGACGAGCAGCACGACCGTCAGGGCCGTGAGGCAGAGCAGCAGGAGATAGAACCACTCGACGCGGACCCCCCGCAGACGGGCGAATTCCTCGTCGAAGCACAGGGCGAGAAACTGGTTGTAGAAGAGCGCGCCGATGGCCACGACCGCGAGGTCGAGTCCGGCGATCAGCCAGAGGTCCCGTTCGGAGACCATCAGGATGCTCCCGAAGAGATAGCTCATCAGGTCCTCGTTGTAGCCCGGCGTCTGGGAGATGAAGAGGATGCCCGCCGCCATGCCGATGGCCCAGAGGGCGCCGATGACGGTATCCTCCCGCTGACGCGCCTTCATGCTCACCAGCCCGATGACGACGGCCGCCAGCAGGGCGGCCAGGACGGCGCCCCAGAGGGGGGTGCACCAGTCCCAGCGGTGCACCACCTGGAAATAGCGCGCCGCGCCGAGACCCCCCAGCACGGTGTGCGCGATGCTCCCCGCGATGGTGCTGATTTTCTTCGTGACGACGTAGCTCCCGACGATCCCGCAGGCGACGCCCGCGAGCACCCCGGCGAGCAGGGCGTGCTGGAGAAACGGGAAGCGTGTCAGGTCGGACAGAAATTCGCCCATGGGTTGTTCATCCCTCATCCGTCGCGGAGATGGTGCCTGACCATGCAGACATCGGACAGGTAGAGGTCGCGGATCACCTCGCCCGTCACCGAGGAGGTGGGATGCACCATCACCCGGCGATTGACGCACACCACGGCTTCGACATAATGGGAGACGAATCCCAGGTCGTGGCTGACCACCACCACGGTGATGGCCCTGCTCATCTCGTGCAACAATTCGAAGAGCCCCGTTTCCGCCGCCGGATCGACATTCGCCGTCGGTTCGTCCAGGAGCAGCATCTCCGGTTCGCAGGCGAGGGCCCGGGCAATGAGCACGCGCTGGCGCTGACCGCCGGAGAGGGCCATGAACGGCCGGTCCTCGAGGTCCTCCATCTCCAGTTTTCGCAACGCATCGAGGGCGACGGCCCGGTCGTGCCTGCTGTAGGGGCCCCACCCCGCTCCCTTGCCCATTCGGCCCATGAGAACGACATCGAGAACGTTCACGGGAAACTGGGGGTCGAGCTGGACGTGCTGGGGCATGTATCCGATGCGGGTCCGCGCCCGGGCGGGACTCGTCCCGAGGACCTCGAGGGTGCCCCGCGACGGCTCCAGCAGCCCCAGCATCAGCTTCAGCAGGGTGGTTTTCCCGCCGCCGTTGGGGCCGACGATGGAGACGAACGCCTTCTCCGGGATCGTGAAACGGACATCCTCCAGCACCGGGACCCCGTCATAGGAGAAGGACACATCGCTGACGGTGACAACGTTTTTCCCGCTCATGGCGCTCAGCGCAGGCCCTGCTCGACGGCAGCGGCCGCCCTTTCGAGGTTGGCGAGGTAATCCTTCGCCAGGGGGTCGATCGGGACGACGGCGCCGCCGATCGCCTTCGCCACCACCCCGGCACTCTTGCTCGAAAACTGCTTCTGGACGAAGATCACGCGGACCTTGTCCTGTTTCGCCCGTTCGATCAGGTCCGCCAGCTGCCGGGCCCCGGGTTCCTTCCCCTCGATCTCGATGGGCACCTGGATCAGCCCGTAAGCGTCGGCAAAGTAACCGAAGGCGGGGTGAAACACGTACATCTTCCGCCCCCGGACCGGGGCGAGCGAGCGGGCGATCCGGGCATCGAGCCGGTCGAGATCCTCCCGGAAGGATTTCAGGTTCGCGGCGTAGGATTGCCTGTGGTCCGGGTCCAGGCGGCACAGGGCGTCATGGATGTTCTGGGCCTGGATCTGCACGAGCTTCGGGGACATCCAGACGTGGGGGTCGGGCGTCTCGGCGTGCCGGCCCTCCCGTGCCTTCCCGTGCCCGTCACCCCGGTGATCGTGACCGGCCAGGGTGCGGAGGGGGACCCCCTTGCGGGTATCGACGAGGACGAGGTCCCGGTGGGACCGTCCGACCTTTTGCACGAGGCCTCTTTCGAAGCCGACGCCGATGAGAAACCAGGCCTTTGCCCCGGTCAGCCGGGCCATCTGTTTCGGCGTCGGCTCGTAGGTGTGCGGCGACTGGCCCTCGCCGACGAGAACCTCGACGGCAACCCGGTCCCCTCCGATCCGCTCGAGAAAATAGGCCTGGGGGAGGATGCTCACGAACACGGTGATCCGGGGCTTCTCCGCCTGTCCCCGGGCCGGCAGCCACGGGGCCGCGACGAAAACCGGGATCAGGATCGATAGGATCGCAATCTTTTTCATCGACAATCTTCTTGACGGCCGGCGGGCTTCGTCGCCCGTCATCGGGTTCGCGCCCCATTTCGCTGCTGACAGCTCCTGCACAGTCCGGTGAAGCTGATGACGACGCTCTCGACGGCCGCCTGCGCCGGGCGGCAGTCCCGGAGCCACCTCTCGGGGGTTGCAGCGGCGGGCAGGCAGGAGAGGCTGCGGCAGCCGCGGCAGTAGAAATGGGGGTGCGTCGGGTTGTGACGGCAGGCCATTTCGTAGAAGCTCACGCCGTGATCCGTCGCGATCTCCCGGATGATGCTCCCGGCCTTGAAGGAGGCCAGGATCCGGTAGACCGTGACCTTGTTGACCCGGCTGTCGCCGCCGACCCGCTCCAGGATGTCCTTCACGCTCAGCGGGCTCTGCGCGTGCACCAGGGCCGCCAGGACGGCCATGCGCCGGGGGGTCTTCGCGAGGCCGGCCCGTTCGAGCGTGGCTCGGATGTCGCAGTGTTCCATGGCGTGCCGATGATACGATACATGCAACTCGTTTGCAAATCGTTTTTCGCGGCGCCTCCGACCGGCGCTTGCACGGGCCGTCGAATTGGGTTATGGGTGAGCAGGTCGGGGGGCACGATGGACATCCTGGAGCGGCTGGCAGGGCAGTTCGAATACTATCTCGGGCATTCGCTCCTGTTGGCGTACGTCGCGGCCTACCTGGCGGGTCTCCTCGTCAGTTTCACCCCCTGCGTCTATCCCGTCGTCCCGATCACGGCCGCCGTCATCGGTGCCCAGGGGCGCATGTCGTGGGGGCGGGGTTTCGTCCTGTCGCTGAGCTTCGTCCTGGGCCTCGCGGTGACCTACACGGCGCTCGGGATGGCTGCGGCGCTGACGGGAAAGCTCTTCGGCGCGGCCCAGACAAGCCCCCTGACGCTGGGCGCCGTCGGTGCGCTGTTTGTGCTCATGGGGCTGGCGATGCTGGAAATCGTTCCCGTCTCCCTGCAGCGTTTCGTGCCGCGGAGCCTGTCCGGGACGGGCCGCAAGGGCGTGGCCGGGAGCTTTGTCATCGGCCTGACCTCGGGGTTTGTCCTCGGCCCCTGCGCGGCCCCGGTCCTCATCGGCATCCTCGGCGTCGTGGCCGCAAGGCAGAGCGTCCTGTTCGGCGGGTCGCTGCTCTTCGTCTTCTCGCTCGGCGTGGGGACTCTGCTTCTGCTGGTGGGAACCTTTGCCGGGATCCTCTCCAGCCTGCCCAAATCGGGTGCATGGATGGTCGCCGTGCAAAAAGGATCCGGCGTCGTGATGCTTGCCGTCGGGGCCTATTTTCTGTACAGTGCCTTCATCTTCTGAACGAGAGGCTTGCCTCCGATGCATGCGATGCGACGGTTCCTGCTCCTTTCCTGCCTGATCGCGGCGGCCTGCTCGCCGGGCGCCGAAGCCCCGAAGGGCCCGCCCCCCCCGATCGCCGTCGATACCCCCGCGCCCGATTTCCGCCTCAAGGATCTCCAGGGTCGGGAAATCCGCCTTTTCGACCTGCGGGGTCGGCCGGTCCTGCTCGTCTTCGGCACGACGTGGTGCCCCTACTGCAGCGAGGAGATTCCCCGAATCAAGGAAATCTACGCCCGGGGCAGGGCCGCAAACCTCGAGGTGCTCAACATCTTCGTCAACGAGACGGAGAAGAAGGTCGCCGGGTATGCGGCACGTCACGCCCTGCCGTACCCGGTGCTGCCGGACCCGGACGGGACGGTGGCCGGGCGCTACCAGGTCCGGGGCGTCCCGATGCTCGTCCTGGTGGACCGGCAGGGCAAGATCCTCTGCCTGCAGTGCAGGAATCTCGACACCCTCCTCAAGGGCCTCTGAGCCCTGCGAACCCCGATTCCGTCACCCTCCTTCGGAAATCCTTGCTTTTTTCGAAGAAGGGCCCTATGATGCGAATGAGAATCATTCGCATATGGAACGTTCAGCCGCAGGCACAGCGCCAACGAAATCCCTGTCGCCGGGCGACCTGCCCGGGGAGCGCAGGCTCGTCCTGGTCGGCAACCCCAATGTCGGCAAGAGCAAGATTTTCTCGATGCTCACCGGGGAATATGTCGTCGTGTCCAATTACCCGGGCACCACGGTTGAGGTCAGGTCCGGCAAGGCCCCGGAGCTGGACTATGACGTGGTGGACACGCCCGGGATCACCAGCGTCGTGCCCCGCAGCGACGAAGAGCGGGTCACCCTCAAGACGCTCCTCACGGAGGGCCTCGCGGCGGTACTCCAGGTCGGCGACGCGCAGAACCTCAGGCGGACGCTGCTGCTGACGATGGCCCTGATCGAGGCGGATGTGCCGCTCGTGCTCGATCTCAATATCGCCGACGAGGCGGAAAAGAAGGGCTATGTCATCGATGCGGCCCGGCTCTCGAAGAGTCTCGGCATCCCCGTGGTGCAGACCGTCGCGACCCGGGGAACCGGCCGCGGGGAGCTGCTGGACGCCCTGCGCAGCCCCACGAAGTCCCCGCTGCGGATCGCCTACGATTCCCGCGTGCAGGAGGCCGTGGCCGGCATCGCGGGCCTCCTGCCGGAGTACCCGGTTTCCCGCAGGGCCGTCGCCCTGACGCTCCTTTCGGGGAACCCGTCGCTCGTGGACGCCCTGCCCGGGGTGCAGGCCGGGCAGAGCCGGGCGATCAGGGACATCATCGTGCAGACGCAGTCCCGTGTCCTCGAGCCCCTGTCGAGGGTGATCCTCGATGCCCGGATGGCCGTCGTCGAGAGACTGATCCGCGAGTGCGTGACGCTTCGCCGGGGCAGGGGGTTCCGCTCGCGGTTCGCGGAGCGCCTCGACCGGTTTTCGACCCATCCCCTCGGCGGGGCGCTGCTGCTGCTCGGGATCCTGTTCGTGATCTACGAGTTCGTCGGGGTCTTCGCCGCCGGGGTACTCGTGGATTGGATCCAGAACGTCGTTTTCGGCCGGTGGCTGCTGCCGCCCGTCGTCGCCGCCCTTTCCCATGTGCCTTCCGCCCCGGTGCGGGATTTCCTGGTCGGGCCCTACGGCCAGATCACCATGGGCATCACCTATGCGATCGCCATCGTCTTCCCGACGGTGACGGCGTTCTACATCGTGTTCTCCTTCCTCGAGGACACGGGGTACCTCCCCCGCCTCGAGGTGATGATCAACCGGCTCTTTTCCCTGATCGGCCTCAACGGCAAGGCGGTCATCCCGATCGTGCTGGGCTTCGGCTGCGGCACCATGGCCGCCATCGTGACGCGGATCCTGGAGACCCGGCGGGAGCGCATCATCGCGACCCTGATCCTCGCCCTCGGGATCCCCTGCGCGCCCCAGATGGGCTTGATCCTGGGGATGTTCGCCCGGATCGGGTTCGTCCCGCTCGTTCTTTTTTTCGTGCTCCTGGCCGCGCAGCTCATGCTGGCGGGCTGGCTGGCCTCGAAGCTGCTGCCGGGACAGACGACGGCCTTCGTCACGGAGCTGCCGCCGTACAGGCTGCCGGAGCTTCGCAATGTCGCCGGCAAGACGGCCTATCGGTCCTACTGGTTCATCCGGGAGGTCATCCCCTGGTTCCTGCTGGGCACGGCGCTGCTCTTTGCCGCCGATTTCACGGGGGCCCTGCAGGGATTGAAGCGGCTGCTCGATCCCGTCGTGGTGCGATTCCTGAGCCTGCCGGCGGACGCGACGGAGGGTTTCATCCTGGGGTTCCTGAGGCGTGAGTACGTGGCGGCCTATTTCTTCGACATCTACGGCAGGGGCCTGATGGACCCCCTCCAGGCCTTCGTGGCCACCATGGTGATGACGCTGTTCGTCCCCTGCGTGGCCAACACCTTCGTGATCATCAAGGAACGGGGCCTGCTCGTCGGGCTGGGCATCGTCTGCTTCGTGTTCGTCTATGCGATTGCCTTCGGCGGGGCCCTCAACGCCTTCTTGAGACTGCTGCACGTCACATTCTGAGGGGGATGGCCATGGAAGACATCTGCAAGCCCTGCAGGGGGGAGGACCTCGACGAGATCCTCGAGGAGATCTGGACGACCCTCGAGCTCCAGGGGGAGAGCCCCGCGCCGGGGTCCCGGGTCCCGCCGGCCCTCTCCGGCCAGGCCGCGCGCCTCGTCGAGGACGGGCTCGTCCGGCAGGGGGCGAGGGAGCCCGTCCTGACGGAGCAGGGGTATCAAAAGGCCAAGGAGATCATCCGGAGCCACCGGCTGGCGGAGCGTCTCCTGCATGACGTGCTCAATCTGCAGAGCGAGGAGATGGAGCACTCGGCCTGCCGCTACGAGCACATGATGGGCACCGAGGCGACCGATTCGATCTGCATCCTGCTGGGACACCCGCGCTCCTGCCCGCACGGCAAACCCATCCCCCCGGGGGACTGCTGCGAGGCCGGAGAGACCACGTTGAGGCCGCTGGTCGTGCCCCTGACCGAACTCGAACCCGGCGAATCGGCGACGGTGGCCTACGTCGGCACGCGCGACAACGCCCGCCTGTCCTACCTGACGTCGCTGGGTGTCATGACGGGACGGCCCCTGGAACTCGTGCAGAGGCGCCCGTCCTGGATCGTGCGGATCGACGAGAGCACCGTCGCCTTCGACGAGGCGATCGCGCGGGAGATCTTCGTGAGGCCCACCCAGCGCAAGCGGAGGGCCGCCAGGGAGGCGGGGCGCCGTTTCCGCTGGCGAAACGGCCGCCCCTGAGCGGAGGAACGGGTGATGGAGCATGCCCAGAAATCCTTGCGGATGACCCCGCGCCGGGAAATCATCCTGGAGATCCTGCGCGAACACGGCCACCTGGATGCCTACGAGCTTCTCGAGCTGGCCCGCCGGAAGGATCCCCGGATCAGCCTGGCGACCGTTTATCGCACCCTGGCGTACTTCCGGGAGCGGAACGTGATCCAGGGACGGAGCTTCGGCGAGGGGCACTCCCATTTCGAGATGCACGACGGGCAGACGGGAACGCACGCCCATTTCGTGTGCACGCGGTGCGGAAAGGTACGCGAGGTCAAGGGGAAATTCATCCGGGACATGGAAACCCTTGCGCAGAGGGAGAAGTTCAGGGTCACGGGGGCGCATCTCGACCTGTTCGGGCTCTGCGAGGATTGCGCGGCACGCTGAGGTCCCGGGAGCGAAGGGAGCACGACCATGGCTGCAGCCGGACGATTCGAGGAGAAGGGGATCCGGTATTTCCGGAGGCCCGGCAGGGGCAACACGGCGGACGTTCTCGAGGCGGCCGCCGCACGGGCCGAAGAGCTCGGGATCGCGGGCGTCATCGTCCCGAGCGTGAGCGGCAGGACGGCGCTCGCCGCGCGGCGCGTCTTCGGCCCGCGCGTGCGGGTGATCGCCGTCACCCACGTGGCGGGCTTCGAGAAGCCCGACCGCCAGGAGATGTCGCAAGCGGCCCGAAGGCGGCTCGAGAAGGCCGGGATTGCCGTTTTCACGGGGCAGCACGCCTTCGGGGGAGTCGGGCGCGCGGTCCGGAACAAGCTGGGCACCTACCAGGTCGACGAGATCATGGCCTTCACCCTTCGGACGTTCGGGCAGGGCACCAAGGTGGCCGTCGAGGTCGCTCTCATGGCGGCCGATGCCGGGCTGGTCCGGACGGGCGAGGACGTCATCGCGCTGGGCGGGACGTACGAGGGGGTCGACACGGCCCTGGTTCTCCGGCCTGCCAACAGCGCCCGCTTCTTTGACCTGAAGGTCCGGGAGGTCATCTGCAAGCCGAGGGACTTCTGACGAGGGCAGGACGTTGAGACTGCACGGTTTCAGCATCCATCACGATTCGAACCTTGTCGATGCGGAATCGTGATGAACAGGGAGTGACGAAAGAAAGGAGTGAAGGAATGCTGTCGGAAAAAATGCTGGAGCGGTATGCCGAGGTGCTCCTCTGGGGCCTGAACACGGCGAGGAAGAAGCCCTACCGGAAGGGCGAGATCGTGAGGGTGGTCTTCGATTTGCCCGCCGTCCGCCTGGCGGAGATCCTCCAGGGAAAGCTGATCGAGCGGGGCCTCCACCCCGTGCTGCGGTCGGGGCTGACCCCGGTGATGGAACGGAACTTCTACGGCCTTTCGGACTCGAAGCAGATCACCTTTCTCGCCCCCGGCGACCGCGAACTCTGTGAGCGCCTCAACGGCAGCATCTACCTCTATGCCCCGGCGTCGCTCACGCACCTGCGGGACGTGGACCCCCGGAAGATCGCCGCCGCCACCGTCGCACGCAAGGTGCTGAAGGATATCCTGGACCGCCGGGACAGCGAGGGGAGCTTCGGGTGGACCCTGTGCATGATGCCGACGGCCGAGCTCGCCAGGCAGGCGAAACTCTCGGAGGCGCAGTACGAGAGGCAGATCGTCAGGGCCTGCTACCTCGACAGCGCGGACCCGGTCGGGCAATGGGAGGCCATCTACCGGGAGGTGGGCGGGATCAAGAAGTGGCTCAACGCGATGCAGGTGGCCTTCTACCACGTCGAGGGGAACAGCGTGGATTTGAGGATCACGCCCGGCCGGGGCCGCAAGTGGGTGGGGATTTCGGGGCACAACGTCCCGAGCTTCGAGATCTTCCTGTCTCCGGACTGGCGCGGCACCGAGGGGCGCTACGTCGCCAACATGCCGTCATTCCGGAGCGGCAATTATGTGTCCGGCGTCGTCCTCGAATTCCGCAGGGGCGTCGGGTCCGTCGTCCGGGCCGACGAGGGAGAGGCGTTCGCCCGCAGACAGATCGCCATGGACAAGGGGGCGAGCCGGATCGGGGAGTTCTCGCTGACGGACCGCCGTTTCTCCCGGATCGACCGGTTCATGGCCAATACGCTGTACGACGAGAATTTCGGCGGGAAGCACGGCAACTGCCACATCGCCTTCGGCTCCTCCTACGCCGACACCTACGCCGGGGGTGCGGCGGTGCTCACGCCGGCGATGAAAAAGAAGCTGGGGTTCAACGATTCGGCCCTGCACTGGGACCTCGTCAACACGGAGCCCAAGACCGTGACGGCGCAGCTGGTCACGGGAAAGAGGGTGGTCATCTACGACAACGGGGTGTTCACGTACTGACAGGCTGAAGCCGGAAGGCGATGGGCGACAGGCCGGGATGGGGCCTTGTTGCTCGAGCCTTGAGACCTTGCTTCAGTCCTCGATGTCGATGGCCTCGACGGGGCAGGATTCGGCGGCTTCCCGGCAGGCATCCTCGAACTCGGAGGGGATATCCTCGTCGTAGCGGCAGACCGCGAGCTCGTCCTGCATCTCGAAGACGTCGGGACAGATGTCGACGCAGCTCTCGCAGCCGATGCAGAGCTCCTGGTTGACGGTGGCTTTCATGTCCCCTCCTTTCCCGGGTTGCCGGATGACGCCGAGACCCTCACCGCCGAAAATATCGAAAAAACGGGACGCGACGCTGTTTATGGACGAGATGCGGCGGAAAAGTCAACTTTTTTTTCGGCCCGGCCAAACGGGTGCGCGACAGCCGATGCCTGCGTCCCTTCGGCGTTTGCGAGAGCCGCGCGGGGGATGAACAAGGAAACCCCTTGACAGGGTGTCCCATTGTACGGATATTAAGGTCCCCCGAACGGGACACCCTGCCGTGTTGCATACGCGGGGGGAAGAGCAACGGAAAGGAGACGGGAGAGATGCTTCTCATCGAGGACCTCCAGGTGAAGCTGGGCGATCGGGAGGTGCTGCGGCACATCGACCTCCAGATCAAGCCCGGCGAGACGCACATCCTCTTCGGGCCGAACGGGTCGGGAAAGACGTCGCTTCTCATGACGATCATGGGCTACCCCCAGTACCGGGTGACGGCGGGAAAGATCACCTTCAAGGGGGTGGACATCACGAACCTGCCGATCCACGAACGGGCCCGGCTCGGCATCGGGATGTCCTACCAGCGGCCCCCGACGGTCAACGGGCTCAAGACGAGGCAGATGGTGCAGATCTGCGCCGGCGGCCGCGACGTCGACGTGGAGGGCATGGCGGCAACCATGAATTTCCAGGACTTCCTCGAGAGGGACATCAACGCCGGGTTCTCCGGGGGCGAGATCAAGCGGTCGGAACTGGTGCAGCTCATGGCCCAGCAGCCCGACCTGCTGCTGTTCGACGAGCCCGAGTCCGGCGTCGACCTCGAGAACATCTCGCTGATCGGGACCACCATCAGCAGGCTGCTGCAGAGGGATATCCACCCGGAGCCCGGCAAGTCCCAGCTCCAGAGGAAAAAGGAACGCACGAAGATGGGCCTCATCATCACCCACACGGGCTTCATCCTGGATTACGTCACCGCGGACAAGGGGCAGGTGCTGTTCAACGGCGTGCTGTCCTGTTCCAACAACCCGACGGACATCTTCCTGTGCATCAAGGAAATGGGGTACGAGGAGTGTGTGAAATGCCAGATTTAAAGGAGAAGGCCCGGGAGGCGAAGGACAAGAAAGCCGCCATCGGTCCCGACGTGGACCTGGCGTCGTTCACGGCGGAGCCCGTCGCCCATGCGTACGTCAAGGACCTCAAGACGCTCCCGGTCATCGACCAGGGCCGCCTGATCCAGGCCGGGATCGACACGAGCGAGGGCGGCCGTTCGGGCACCTACATCCAGATGGACACGGCCGTCGTGCATGCCCACGCGAAGCAGGAGGGCCTGGAGGTGATCCCCATCAAGGAGGCCCTGAAAAAGCACGCGTGGGCCCGGGAACACTACTGGAAACTCGTCGCCGTCGATGCCGACAAGTACACGGCCGCGGCGGAGCTCAACCTCCACGACGGCTACGTCATCCGGGCCCTGCCGGGCGCGAAGGCCGTCTGGCCCGTGCAGGCCTGCCTGTACCTGGACAAGGACAACATCAGCCAGTACGTGCACAACCTCATCATCGCCGAGGAGGGCTCGGAGCTGCACGTCATCACGGGCTGCGCCACGTCGCCGCGGCTCAAGAGGGGGCTGCACGTGGGGATCTCGGAGTTCTTCGTCAGGAAGAACGCCAAGCTCAGCTTCACCATGATCCATCACTGGGCCGAGGAGGTCATGGTGCGGCCCCGTTCCGTGGGCATCGTCGAGGAGGGCGGGCTCTTCCTGAACAACTACATCTGCATGAAGCCCGTCAAGAGCCTGCAGATGTACCCCACGACCCACCTCGTGGGCAGGGGCGCCGTGGCCCGCTTCTACAGCATCCTCGTGGGGACGCCCGGCTCCGAGATGGACGTGGGCGGAAGGATCCTGCTCAAGGCCGAGGAGACCCGTGCCGAGATCATCGCCCGGGCCATCACCAACGGCGGGAAGATCATCAACCGCGGCGACCTGATCGGCGAGGTGCCCGGCATCAAGGCCCACCTGGAGTGCAAGGGCCTCATCCTCAACGGCGGGGTCATTCACGCCATCCCCGAGCTGCAGGGCCAGGCGGACGGCGTCGAGATGTCCCACGAGGCGGCGGTCGGCAAGATCGCCCAGGAAGAGATCCTGTACCTCATGTCCCGCGGGCTCTCGGAGGAAGAGGCGACCTCCACGATCGTCCGGGGCTTCCTCAGCGTCGATATCCCGGGGCTGCCGCCCCAGCTCAAGGCGGAGATCGACCGGGCCGTCGACCTGAGCTCGAAGGACGTGATGTAGAGAAAGAGGCTTCAGGCAGCAGGCATCAGGGAACGAAAAGGATCGGGGATGGATGTCTCCGATCCTTTTTTTCGGCAGCCGAAACCGGCGGTTGATTCCCGGCGGACTCTGGGATATGACCGAACCATGATCCAGGGGCTTCTCGATCCGGTCCGCGACATGCTCGACGTCCTGCGCGAGGTCTCCGGCAGGGATGTGCACGTGGTCCGGAAGCCCGACCTCAAATCCCCGGCCCGCATCCGGATGGCCGGGGCCGGCTCGGCCGCCCACGTGCTGTTCTGGCGCGGCGATGACGACCCCCTCGTCAATCACGTGATCGCCAACGAGTGCGGACACCTGATCCGCCTCTACGGGGCGCCGCCCGACAGGCGGCTCGTCGCCGTGGCCAACGAGCGCACCGAGTCGCGCTACCGGGAGGAGATCCGCGAGGACATCCAGCGGCTCTCCCTCATCCACGGGATCGCCGCGCTCGGCGGGTTCCTGCCCCTGTGGTACGAGAGTGTCGTCTTCCAGCTCACGAGGATGCCCCCCGACATCGCCATCGAGCGCTGGATTCACCGCGAGTACCCGGGCCTCCGGGACATCCAGCGCAACGCCCTCATGGAGCAGCAGGCCAAGGCCGCGGCCGTGCTCTCCCGGGGCATCCGGCGGATGACCCCCCGGAAGGTCTACGACGTCTCGCAGGCCATGAACTACGCCTTCTTCAGGCTCATGGAGCCCCTGGCGGGCGTCGGCCTGACGGCCCCCTACGAGCGGAGCCGCTACGCCCTGCAGGGCGAAGAGCTGTTGAGCCGGGCGGATCGGGGCGTGCGGGACGACCACGAGGGGGATGTGGAGCTGACCCGTCGGTGGGCCGAGGCCCTGGGGCTCACCGGGTGGATCGAGTGGCGGCGCCTCGACGAGGTCGAGGCCGGCACGCTGCATTGACGCGGCCCGACAGGGCAGGGATCCTCCCTGCGGCCCGACAGGCGCGGTCGCGGCGGGGTGCTCAGCGCAGCGGGTCCTCCGGCGGAAGCTCGAGGCCGAACGCCTCGGCCACGGCGGGGTAGGTGACGGCGCCGCGCCAGGTGTTGAGCCCCTTTCTCAGCTCGGGGCTCTTCTTGAAGGCGCCGGGCACGCCCTCGGCGGCCAGCCGGACGACGTAGGGCAGGGTGGCGTTCGACAGGGCGATGGTGCTCGTCCGGGGAACGGCGCCCGGCATGTTCGTGACGCCGTAATGCAGGACCCCCCCGACGAAGTAGACCGGGTCGGAGTGCTTCGTCGGCCGGATCGTCTCGACACAGCCTCCCTGGTCGACGGAGACGTCGATCACGACGCTCCCCGGGGACATGCGGCCCACCATGTCGCGCGTAACGACGCGAGGCGTCCGGGCCCCCTTCACGAGCACGGCCCCGATAAGCAGGTCCGCCCGGGCCACGGACTCCTCGACGGCCAGGGGGTCGGCGCTCCGGGTGATGAGCCGCCTGTGGAGGACCTCCTCGAGGTGGCGCAGCCGGTCGATGTCCCGGTCCAGCACGGTCACCGCGGCGCACATCCCCAGGGCGATGCGGGCGGCGCTGGCCCCGACGATGCCTCCCCCGATGATCGTCACCCGGGCGGGCTCGACGCCGGCGACCCCGCCGATCAGCTTTCCCGAACCGCCGTTGACCTTCTCCAGGTAGAAGGCCCCCTTCTGGACGGCAAGCCGCCCTGCCACCTCGCTCATGGGCTTGAGCAGGGGAAGCCCGCCGTCGGCAAGCTCGACCGTCTCGTAGGCGACCCCCGTGACGCCCCTGCGCATCATCTCGAGGGTCAGTTCCCGATCCGCGGCCAGGTGCAGGTAGGTGAAGAGGGTGAGGTCGGGGCGAAGAAAGGCGTATTCCGGCGGCAGCGGCTCCTTGACCTTCACGACGAGCCCCGCGGCCCACGCCGCGGCCGCGTCGGGCACGATCTCGGCCCCGGCGGCGCGGTACTCGGCGTCGCTGAAGCCGCTCGCGTCGCCGGCCCGGGTCTCCACGAAGACCCGATGCCCCGCCTCGGCCAGCTGCCGAACCCCCCCGGGGGTCATGGACACCCGGGACTCCTGGTCCTTGATTTCCCTGGGTACGCCGATGGTCATGGCTGCCTCCCGTCTCGACGGTCTTCCTGCCCTGCCGGGCGAACCGATGGGTCCACTATAAAGAAGCACGGCGGAAAAAGCAAAGGGAGGAAAGGACGCACCGGCTGGCCGGCGGGACAGGAATTGTGCTACACTGCCCCCGTCGCGGGCGCAACGGGCCCGCCGGACCGTTCAGGCGCAGGAGGAAGAAATGGCCGACACGCCCTGGTATCGCAAGACTGCGGAAGAGGTGTTTCAGGAACTCGGCACGGGCCCGTCGGGGCTCCACGAAAAGACGGCGGCCGACAGGCTCGAGGCCTACGGGCCCAACCGGCTGCCCGAGGCGAAGCGGGTCAGCCGCGCCGTGATCCTCCTGCGCCAGTTTGCAAGCCCCCTGATCTACATCCTCCTCATCGCCGCGGTCGTGACCTTCGCCCTGGCCGAGTACAAGGACACGATCGTCATCGCGGCCGTCCTGCTGTTCAACGCCGTCATCGGGTTCGTCCAGGAGAGCCGGGCCGAGGAGAGCGTCCGGGCCCTCCAGAAGATGATCGTGCCGCAGGCCCGCGTCGTGCGGGAGGGCCGGGAGCGGGAGATCACGAGCGACAGGCTCGTGCCCGGCGACATCGTCCTGCTGGCCTCCGGCGCGAAGGTGCCCGCCGACATCCGGCTCGCGACCGCCCTCGAGATGCGCATCGACGAGTCGCTGCTCACGGGGGAATCGGTCCCCGCGGAGAAATTCGCCGAGGCGATCCCCGAGGCCAACCTCACGCCGGGCGACCAGCGCAACATCGCCTTCATGGGCACCGTCGTCGTGAACGGGAGGGGAATGGGCGTCGTCGTCGAGACGGGGGCCAGGACGGTGCTGGGCGGCATCGCCCACGAGATCCGGGAGACGAAGGCCGCCCGCGCGCCGCTGCAGGAGAAATTCGCGCGCTTCTCCAACCGGATCGGCCTCTACGTTCTCGGCGCCTCGATGGCGCTCTTCGCCGTCGGCATCGCGGTCGGGGAGCCCGTCCGGGAAATGTTCATGACCGTCGTGGCGGCTGCCGTGGCGACGATCCCCGAGGGCCTGCCCGTGGTGCTGACCATCGCGCTGGCCGTCGGGGTGCAGCGCATGGCGGCGCGCAACGCGATCCTGCGGAAACTTCCGGCCGTCGAGACCCTGGGGAGCACGACGGTCATCTGCACGGACAAGACGGGGACCCTCACGAAAAACGAGATGACCGTGAAGGTCGTGTTCGACGGGACGCGCCACTTCGAGCTGACGGGCACCGGTTACGAGCCGAAGGGCGAGATCCTCCACGACTGGCTCCCGAAGCCCGAAGGCGAGCGCGAGCACCTGGCCATGTGCTTCCGCGTGGGGCTGCTGTGCAACGAGTCGAGCCTCTACGAGGACGAGGGGGTCTGGCGGGTCAACGGTGACCCGACCGAGGGGGCCCTGATCGTGTCGGCCATGAAGGCGGGACTGGAGCCCGAACAGGAAAGGCGCCGGTACCCGCAGATCGGCATCGTCCCCTTCGAGTCCGATCGGGGCTACATGGCGACCCTGCACCGCTACGGGGACGAGAAGTACATCTTCGTCAAGGGCGCGGTCGAGAAGGTCCTCGAGCTCTGCGTGACCTGCATGGAGCGCGACGGCCTGCGCACGGAGGAGATCCTGAAAATTTCGGACCGTTTCGCCTCCGAGGGGATGCGCGTGCTGGCGATGGCCTACAAGCAGGCCCCCGACGAGCTGGCCGAGCTGCGGCACGAGGACGTGGAGCACGACCTGACCCTGGCCGGCATCCAGGCCATGATCGACCCGCCGCGCGAGGAGGCGGTGCAGGCCGTGCGCGACTGCCGTCGGGCCGGCATCCGGGTCGTCATGATCACGGGGGACCACCCGACGACGGCCCTGGCGATCGCGGGGATGGTCGGGATCGACACGGCGGGCCAGCGGGTCGTCACGGGCCGCGAGATCGAGCAGATGGCCGACGAGGACCTCTTCTACCGGGTGAAAACGGTTTCCGTCTATGCGCGGGTCGCCCCCCACCACAAGCTGCGGATCGTCCGGCAACTGATGGACCACGGGGAAATCGTGGCCGTCACGGGCGACGGCGTCAACGACGCGCCGGCCCTGCGTGCCGCCCATCTCGGGGTTGCCATGGGCCGCAAGGGGACGGACGTGGCGAAGGAGGCCTCGGACATGGTCGTCACCGACGACAACTTCGCGGCCATCTTCCATGCCGTACGGGAGGGCCGCGTCGTCTTCGACAACATCCGCAAGGTCGTTTTTTTCCTCATCCCCACCGGCGTGGCCGCCATCGGCTCGATCCTCGGGTGCGTTCTGCTGGGCATCCCCATTCCCTACACGGCGTCGCAGCTGCTCTGGATCAATCTCGTGACCAACGGGTTCCAGGTCATCGCGCTGACCTTCGAGCCGGGGGACCGGGATGTGGTCCGGCGGCCCCCCCTGGACCCGTCCGAGGGCATCATGTCGAAGCTGCTCACCCAGCGCACCGTCATCGTGGGCCTGCTCATCTCGCTCGGGGTCGTCATCCAGTTCTCCTGGGCGCTCCATGCCGGGATGCCGCTCGAGAAGGCGCGGACCATCGCCATGACCACCATGGTCTTCTTCCAGTTCTTCCAGGCCTGGAACAGCCGGTCGGAGACGAGGTCCATCTTCCGGATCGGGTTTTTCACCAACCCCTACCTGGCCTACGGTCTTGCGGCATCCCTGATGGCGCACGTCGCGGCGATCTACGCACCGCCCTTCCAGTGGCTGCTGTCCACGGAGCCCATCGCGGGAGCCGAGTGGCTGCAGATCGTGGCGATTTCCCTGTCGGTCATTGCCGTCGTGGAGCTCGACAAGCGGCTCCGGCGGACGAAAGGGGGCGAGGCCGCATGAAACGATGTCACGCATGCGCCGGGGAGATCCGGATCGACCGGACGGTGGGACGGCAGGAGACGTGTCCGCACTGCGGGGCGGACGTGCACGTCTGTCTCAACTGCAGCTTTTACAGCCCCGGGGCCTACAACGACTGCCGCGAGCCGCAGGCCGAGCGCGTCGTCGAAAAGGGCCGGGCCAATTTCTGCGATTTCTTCGTGTTCATCGACGATGCGGCCCGGAAAGGGCAGGCCGCGAAGAAGGAAGACGCCCGCAGCCGCCTCGAGGAGCTGTTCAAGAAGTCTTCCTGAGAAACGCCGTCTTCGGAGGCCCTCCGCATGTAAGGCGCTGGCTGCGGATCTACGACAAACTTCGTATTTTCAAAATCATCCTTGACATCGGGCGGCGGCTGTCTAAGCTGTATGCATTCTAACGGCAGCCTGCGGCTGCCTATCGGATACCTCGACGTCGGGCCGGGGAGGGGAAGCCCGAGAGTCGGGGGTCAAAACCGCCGGTGACCCGGCGGATCTCCCTCCTTCGCATTCCCCTCAAGAGAACGGACGGTTTCGAAACCGCACCGCTGAACCGGTTCATTTCGTGTAGGGCCGGGCGGTGATGTTTGCGCGCTGCCCTGCGCGTCGAGCCTGTCTCGCGGTGACGCGCCCGGGATCGGCATCACGAAACGAGACCGAAGGAGGGAGAGAGATGAGCCGGGTCGTTGTTGTCTTGATCATTTTGCTGCAGCTGGGGCTTGCCGCCCTTGCTGAGAGCGAGGCCGCCGTCATCGGTTTCGAGGACCTTGCAGACTCGACGCTGGTTGCGGATCAATATCGGGTGTTCGGGCCGGTCTTTTCCTCGGGCGTCGTGGCGGAGTCCGGCATCTCTCTTTTCGAGCTTGAGTATCCGCCCTTCGAAGGCGACAAGGCACTGCTCGTCGACACCGGGCTGCTCGAGCTTCGGTTCGACACGCCGGCCACCTGCGTCGGCGCGTATGTCACCTATGTATCTCCCATGCGGGTCGTCTTCTACGACTCATCCGGGGAGCCTGTCGAGACCCTCTCTTCCCGGTTTTCCTCCAATCTCGCCCTTTCCGGGGACCTCGGTTCCAACCCTAACGAGTACTTCGGCCTCGAGCACGCGCCCGGCCTGTCGCGGGTTGTGTTCAGGCTGTATCCAGATGGCGGCGCGTTTGTCGTGGACGAGATTTCGGTTGTGACGGTGGACGAGCCCCCAATAGGGGCCGGACTGTTACTTGGGATCCTGGGTATCGGTCTGTTGGTTGCGGTGCGCAGCCCTCGCAGTTCGCGAAGCTGAAAGGAGGAGAACGATGAAGAGTTCTTTCACGGCAGTGCGTCGGTTGGGCATCTTTGCATGCGCGATGGTTGCCGGGTTGGCCGCCCTGCCGACCGGGGAGGCCCGGGCGGCGCAGGCCCTGAATTATCCCACCCTGACCCCCCCTGTCGTGTACGCGGGAGTTGCGGCGCAGGTTCGCGTCTGTATCCGTGCGGAGTACGATCCGGCGCTGGTCGCGTCGAGCGTCAACCTGCTCAGGGTCCGGCCGGACGGGGGTAAGACGGTCGTCTCGCGGATGTATGACGACGGGTCCCACGGGGATATCCATGCGAACGACGGCACGTTCACGGTTCTCCTGGAAGTGGCGGAGCCGAACCCTGCGGTCCTGACGTTCCAGGTGTCGGCGGGCTACAGGGGTCAGGCGCGTCGCGTCCTCTCGGATGTGTTCAGTCTGGAGGTGCACGCCGTGCCGAATTTCGAGGAGATCTGGAACGGCTTCGTGGATCGCCTCGTCAACCGGGACCTCGATGGGGCGATGGAATACATGACCGAATCCGCTAGGCGACAGTATCGAATCGTGTTCGAAAAAGTGGGCTTGGATATCGTTTCAAAGGATTTTTCTTCAGCACGGAATATGAAACTCAAGGAGATGAGACCCAGCCGGGCAACTTACATGTTCACCGCAATGATTGATGGCCAAGATCAGGAGGGCGAAGTCGTTTTTTTATCGGTTGGTACAAATAATGATCGCTGGCTCATTCACGCTGTCGGATTCTAGGGTGCCTGCCATGAAAGCGAAAAAAATGTTTCTTTCTCTTCTGATGATTTCTGTTCCGTTTTCATTTTTGATTCTGCAATCTGCGTTAGCTTGGGAGACGGGCACACATGAGTCCATGAATCTCCGAGCGATCCAGGTGCGGGACATCGGAGAGTGGCAACTCAGCCGGATGTACCCCTTTCAGCTTGGCTGGTTCCTGAGGGAACTCGGGTTCGACATGGACGGCTACGGCGAGGGATGGAACGCGTTCGTCAAGCCCGAGATGGTGGAGCGCTGGGTCAAGAAGGGCGGTGTTTCCGAGGATGCAAGCCTACGGTTTCTCAATCATTTTCACGATCCCCTTCAGCCGTGGGATCAAGGGGGTCTTCGAGTTGTCGATACTCCCCTTTTCCCGTCTTCCGTCGTCTGGGCACAACTGGACCGGGGCACCCAGGGCGGGGGGGCCAACTCCTGGCACGACGCCCGGGAGTATTACTACAGGGCCCTCACGGACGCGAACCCGGCGTCCAGGCTGCTGTGGTTTGAAAAGACCTTCCGGGCGCTGGGGCAGATCATGCACTTGGTGGAAGACGCGGCCGTTCCGGAGCACGTGCGAAACGACCTATGGCACGGGCCGAAAGCCCTTCTGGCCATGCGCGACACATTCGAACAATGGACGGATGAGCATCTGGCTGCTTTCGCCGATTTGCCCATACCGACCTTCAGTGATCGAGACCTGCAGCAAATCTTCGGTGAGCCCGGGGACCCGCAGGCCCCTGTGCCGATTTCCCGGCTTGTCGACATGAATCTGGTTCGACGCGGCGACAGGCCCGGGATTACGGGGACGACCCTCGCCGGTATCGCGGAATACACCAACACGAACTTTCTCAGCGACTCTACAACGTATGAAATATACGAGCATCCATCTCTGGACAGTACGGAGCCGATCGAGGAAGAGAATTACCGTCGTAAAGTGCGGAACGGAGAAACCGTGGAGCATTTTGTTGCAGTTCATCGATACAGGGGCCATGAGCGATACACATTGGACCCCGCATGCTATCACGACTACGCAAGCCTGCTGGTTCCGAAGGCCATCGCCTATGCCTCGCTGATTCCCTACTATTTCTTTCGACCCATCGGGTTCCGGCAGTCGATTCATTGCGCCTGTGACGATTACAGGTGTTTCGCGACGGGGGAAGGGGTTCTTTACGTGTACAACCCGACATCCGAACCGATCCGGGGCGGGCAGCTGGAAGTGTACACAGGGAAAGAGCAACGCCGTCTCGTCATGACGATCCCGATTGGGTACCTGCCGCCGTGCTCCCCGCAGGACGCAAATCCCCACTGCGCACCGTTCCTGTCGATCGGGATTGGGGACGGCTCGGAGTTTTGGGGTGAGGATGTTATCGCGGTGTTTCGCGGCACTCTGGGGCAGGAGGGGGGGGCTGTCCTGTTGGGTCATCAGTATACCGGCTGCACGAACTGACGCAAGAGAGACATGTCAAGCGCCCTTGGATGTTCGGCAGAGCGCCGGCAGCCACGGATCGGCACAGCGCCGGATGGCGAAGGTCGCAGGGTGGAATCACGCCTGCGTCTCTTGCAGTTTCCCGAGCTCCTCGGCGAAGACGTCGTAGGTGGGCTTTCCGAAGAGCACGAAGCGTACCTGCTCGATCTCCGGGTGCTCCTTCAGGTAATCGGCGGCGGTCTCGAGGGCGATGCGGGCGGCCTCGTTGAGCGGGTAGCCGTAGGCGCCCGTGCTGATGGCCGGGAAGGACACGCTCTTCAATCCCTTCCTCGAGGCGAGCTTGAGGCTCTCGAGGTAGGCGCTTTTCAGCAGCCCCGCCTCGTTCCGGGACCCCCCGCTCCACACGGGCCCCACGGTGTGGATGACGTATCGGGCCTTGAGGTTCCCTCCCGTCGTGATCACCGCCCGGCCCGTGGGGCAGTGCCCGATGGCCCGGCACTGCTGCATGATGGCCGGCCCCCCGGCCCGGTGAATCGCCCCGTCCACGCCCCCGCCGCCTCGCAGACCCGAGTTGGCCGCGTTGACGATGGCGTCGGTTGCCTCCTTCGTGATATCCCCCTCGACGATCGACAGCGTGGACGTCCCGATTTTGATCGTCATCCGTGAACCTCCTTTCCGAGTGCTGACACGATGTTCATGGAAGGTGTCAGGCTGCAGACGGCAGGTAACAGGCGGATGAAATCCTGATACCTGTCACCTGTCACCTGTCACCTTGACGGGGTACCCCTCCCCGTACACCAGCATCCGGTAGGTCTTCTCGATGCGGTCCCAGTTCTCCTCGCGGTCCATGGACCAGTAGCGGCCGATCACGCTGACCACCCGGCCCAGGCCGAGCCCGGCGCACTTGTCCTCGATCTGCCGGACGTAGTTGGCCCCGCTCTCGGGCACCTCGCCGCGGCGTCCCAGCATGGCGTGGATGTACATCTCGGCAACCTGCTCCCGCTTCGCCATCTCCATCAGCGCGAGCAGATGGTGCATCATGCCGTGGGAGCTGAAGAACGAGACGATGCCCATGAGGTGCAGGGCCGTGCCGCGCCTGCGGCTCTCGGCCATGGCCCGCCGGAAGGCCCGGTTGGCGAAGAAGGACCCGTCCTCGATGGCGCGGTCGATCTTCAGGCGGTCGGACCAGACGCGCCGCCCGGCGCCGATGTGCAGGTGCCCCGCCTCGGAGTTGCCCACCGTGCCCGCCGGCAGCCCCACGGCCTCGCCCGCGGCGGCGAGCACGGCGAAGGGCAGGGTGGCCACGAGGCCGTCCATGACGGGGGTGGACGCCCGGGCGATCAGGTTTCCCCGGGTCTCGGGGTTGTAGCCCCAACCGTCGAGGATGAGCACGACGAGCCTGCGGCACGGCGCGGCCGGCCCCGAGAGCAGCAGGGATCTGCCCTCCATCCGCCTCGGCGCGGGGATCCCGAAGAGCTCGAGGATCGTGGGGGCCACGTCGGCGAGTTCGCCCTCGCGCCGCAGCGGCGGGGGGTTGTCGCCGTCGACGAGGATGAAGGGCACGGGGCTTGCGGTGTGTCCCGTGTCGACGGTGCCGTCGGGGTAGTGCCAGCGCTCCACGGTGCCGTGATCGGCGGTGACGAGGACCGGCACCCCCGCCTTCCGGGCCTCGCCGATCACGAGGCCCAGGGCGCAATCGACGGCCTCGACGGCGCGCACCACGGCGGTCTCGTTCTCGATGTGGCCGACGACGTCCACGTTGGCGAAGTTGGCGAGGATGAAGTCGTGTCGCCCCTCGCGGATGGCGCGGGCCGTGGCCTCGGCCACTTCCCGGACGGACATCTCCGGCGCCTCGTCGAAGAGCCGGACGTCCTTGCGGGTGGGCACCACGATGCGGTCCTCGCCGGGGTAGGGGGCCTCGCGCTTGCCGTTGAGGAAGTAGGTGACGTGGAACGCCTTCTCCGCCTCGGTGATCTTGACCTGCCGGAGCCCGCTGCGGGAGAGCACCTCGCTGAGGGTGTCCTCCAGGTCCTCCTCGGGGGGGAAGGCCACGTCGGCGCGGAGGTCCCGGGAATACTCGATCATCGTCGTGAAGTGCAGGCCGAGGGGGCCGGCCGTGGGGAACTCGCGGAACCCCTCCTCGGTGAGGCTCCGCGAGAGCTCCACCTCGCGCTCGCCGCGGATGTTGTAGAAAATGACCGCATCGCCCTTCCCGATCCTCCCCACGGGCTTACCCGAGGGGTCGACGAGGACCAGGGGGTTGAGCGTCTCGTCGTCCTCGCCCCGTCGGTAGGCCTCCCGCACCGCCCGGGACAGGCTATTCGATTGCTGCGTCGGCATGGTGTCCTTTCCTGTGTGTCCGGCCTTGGCGGCCGCGGGGCGCAGGGCCCGAAAGGCCCATCGATCCTGCGGCGCCGGTCCATCATACTGGAAAAGGCATTGCCGGTCAAAGGGACCTTTTCGGTTGCAAAGGGGGAATCGAAATGATAGAAATTGCTCGAAAAAGCGGGATTTTAGAACTGCATGAGGAAGTCGGCCTGGGAGAAAACCCAGGAAGAGATACTGAAGGAACGGGCCGAGATTCTCGGCCGGGCGGGCGAAGCGCTGGCGGCGGCTCTCTCCGAAATGGAGAGGATCGACCGGGTGATCGCCGAGAGCATCCGGGTGGCCGGTGCGAGCCCCGGCGTCGAGGCCCTGGCGGAGATCAACGGGGAGATCCGGCGCTACAACCGGGCCCGGGAATACGCGCAGCTGCGCTACTACTACCTCATCGTGACGCGGGAGGCCATGGGGTTCCGCCGTCACAAGGCGGTCGAGGACGTGTACCGGATACCGCCGAAGAGGAAGTACCTCTGAAGGGCCTGTGCGGGGGTTCCTTTGAGCAACGGATCGGGAGGGTGAGAGGGCGAGAAGGTGAGAAGGTCGGATGCGCTGTCAGCCTGACACAGGCTCCTGGCTTCACCGACCTTCATCCGTTCTCGGCCCCTTGCCCTCTGTCTTTTTGAAAGCCTCGCCCTGCAGGGCATTCCGAATGGATCGTTACGAAAAACAGCGGAAGAAAATGGTCGATGCCCAGATCCGCTCCCGCGGCATCCGGGACGAGCGTGTCCTGCGTGCCATGGAGAAGATCCCCCGGCATCTGTTCGTCGACGAGGGGCTCATCGACCAGGCCTACAACGACAACCCGCTGCCCATCGGCGAGAAGCAGACCATCTCGCAGCCCTACATCGTGGCGCTCATGACGGAGGCCCTCGAGCTCACGGGACGCGAAAAGGTGCTGGAACTCGGCACCGGGTCGGGCTACCAGGCGGCGATCCTCGCCGAGCTGGCCGACCGCGTATTCACCATCGAGCGGATCGCCGCGCTGGCCCAGAGGGCCCGGAAGCTGCTCGAGTCGCTGCATTACTACAACGTGGTGATCCGCGTGGGGGACGGGACGTACGGCTGGCGCGAGGAGTCCCCCTTCGACGCCATCCTCGTCTCGGCGGGGGCGCCCTCGATCCCCCGCACGCTGGTGGAGCAGCTCGGCGTCGGCGGGCGCCTGGTGATCCCCGTCGGGGGCCGCTACACGCAGAACCTGGTCAAGCTGACGCGGCTCTCCGCGGACCCCGATGACGTGCAGAAAGAGGACCTCGGGGGGTGCCGGTTCGTGAGCCTGATCGGCGAGCACGGCTGGAAGATGGAGCAGCAGTGAAGAAGAGGCTCGGAAGGTGAGAGGGTAAGAAGGGATTTGATGAAATGCATCTCGGACATACTGAAGATCCTCCTTGCGGCCTTGCTCGGCGCCGCCCTTCTTTCCTGTTCCGTCCAGGTCGTCGACCGCGGCAGCATGAAATCGTCCGAGCGGATGCGCGGCGTGTACCACCGGGTCAAGCCCGGCGAGACGCTGTGGCGCATCTCGAAGGCCTACAACGTCGATCTCCAGGAACTTGCCGAGATCAACAACATCACCGATTCGGCCCGCATCAGCGCGGGGAGCGTCGTCTTCATCCCCGACGCCCGCGAGGTCATCGATCTGCCGCCGGCCAGGCCGGCGGAGGCCAGTCCCCCCGTCGCCAGGGCCCCGGAAAGGGCGGCACCGGCCCCGGCCGAGACGAATGGCGCACAGGCCGCCGGCGCTGCGGCGGTGGCCTCGACCGGCGCTGCCGCGGCCGCCGGGAAAGGCAAGGTCAGGGAGGAGAACATCACGGACCGGGCCCCGGCGCCCAAGCCGGAGCGGAGCCTTCCCCCGGCAGCCGGCCCCCCGGAAAAAACGCAGCCCAGACCCCCCGGAAAGCCCGAGCCCCCCGCCTCGACATCCGCCGGGAGCCGGGTGGCGATGCAGTCCCCGGCGCCCGCACCCCCGGTCAGGGCGCCCGAAGCCGCGCCCAAGGACCGGGCGGCGGTCACCCCGCCGGCGAAGAAGCCGGAACCGCCCCACAGGGCCGAGGAGACGCAGGGGCAGATCAAGGTCGACCGGGGCCGTTTCGTCTGGCCCCTGCGGGGTCCCGTGATCACCCGCTTCGGGATTCAGCCCAGCGGGATGAAGTACAACGGCATCAAGATCGCCGCAAAGGAGAACGCCCCGGTGCAGGCGGCGGCCGCCGGCACCGTCATCTATGCATCCACCGTCAAGGGGTACGGCGAAACGGTGATCGTCAAGCACGACGAGAATTTCACGACCGTGTACGCCTACCTGAAGAACACGGTGGCGAGGCGAGACGAGCGGATCAGGAAGGGCGAAAAGATCGCCTCCGTCGGCCCGCCCCAGGAACCGGGGGGGGAGCCCTACCTCTATTTCGAGATCCGCGAGAAGAACAGGGCCAGGAACCCCCTGTTCTTCCTGCCGTGAAATCGGGGTCCAGGGATGAGGGGACAGGAAGAAGACCCGCCCGCCGCGTTGACTCAAGACGGTGCGATGCCTATATTGCAAGCCTGAAGATTGTCCGTCTGAAAAACCCGGAACAGGAAGACCGAACCGATGACCGTGCATGCCTGCTTCGAGCAGGGTCCCATACGACCGCCCAGCGAGGCCCGCAGCCTCCTGATCCGACCGACCCGGAACTGCCCCTGGAACAAGTGCGCCTTCTGCCATACCTACAAGGGAAGCCGCTTCGAGTTTCGCCCCGTCGAGGAAATCAAGCAGGACATCGACGCCGTGCGCGCCCTGGCCGATGCGGTCGGCGAGCTCTCGTGGAAGCTGGGACAGGGGGGCCGGGTCAACGACACCGTCGTCTCCTGGATTTTCGGCAACGAAGGCTCCTTCAGCGACCCGTTCCGGCACGTGGCGGCCTGGCTCTACTTCGGGGGCAAGACCGTTTTTCTCCAGGATGCCGACACGCTCATCATGAAGACCGACGATCTCGTCGAGGTGCTCAACCATCTCCGGGACAGGTTTCCGGGGATCGAGCGCATCACCTCCTACTGCCGCTCGCGGACGGCCGCCCATAAATCGGTGGAGGACCTCCGGCGCATCCGGGAGGCCGGTCTCGTGCGGATCCACGTCGGGCTCGAGTCGGGCTGCGACGAGGTGCTCCGGTTCATCCGGAAGGGGGCGACGGCGGAGGAACACGTCAAGGGGGGCAGGCGGATCGTGGAGGCCGGCATCTCGCTGTGCGAGTACGTCATGCCGGGACTCGGCGGCAGCCGGTGGTCACGGGAGCACGCCGTCGAGACGGCCCGGGTCCTCAGCGAGATCAACCCGGACCACATCCGGCTGCGCACCCTGTCGGTGAGGCGGGGGACCCCTCTGCACGACGCGATGCGCGAGGGGGGGTTCGCCCCCATCGGGGACGAGGAAATCCTCAAGGAAATCAGGCTTTTCATAGAAAGTCTCGACGGGGTTCAGAGCCGCATCGTCAGCGATCACATCCTGAACCTGCTGGAGGAGCTTGAGGGAAAACTGCCAGAGGAGAAGGAGAAGCTGCTGGGGATCATCGACCGGTACTTTCAGCTCCCCGAGACGGACCGCCTCGTCTTCCGGCTGGGGCGGCGCCGGGGCATCTACCGGAGCCTTGACGATCTGTCCGAGCCCGGCACCTATCGGCAGCTCAAGGAGGCCGTCGAGCGCTATCAGCAGGAAGAGCCCGGAAGGCTGGACCGCGATCTGGACCGAATCCGCGAGAGTTTCATCTGAGGCGCACCCCTGTGGCCCCTTCCTCGAGTGCCGCCGAGGTTCGCCGGGCCCGCCGATAACCTAAGTCCCCGGAATCATGGATCGAAACGCCCAGGAGGGCAGGCCCGGCAGCCGGCGGGGGTCCCTGCGCGAGCATTTCCGTTGACATTTCAGGCGAATTCCTTTATGATCCGCAGGCTAGTGGAGTGTCATAGAGGGGAATCCGCGAGAGGTGGTAATGGGGAGATGTTCAAAATAGGGGAATTGGCCGTTTATCCAGCGCAGGGAGTCGGACTCATCGAGGCGATCGAAGACCGGGAGATCATGGGGACGTGGCAGAAGTTCTACGTGATGAAGATCCTCGGCAACGGGATGAAGATCATGATCCCGACCGACACGGCGCAGGCCATCGGGCTGCGCCAGCTCATCTCGTCCAAGGAGATCCCGAAAATCTACGAGATCCTGCGTGCCCGTGACGTCACGATCGACAAGCAGGCATGGAACAAGCGTTACCGTGAATACCTGGAGAAGATCAAGACGGGCTCCGTCTACGAGATCGCCAAGGTCCTCAGAGACCTATTCATCCTCAAGCACGGCAAGGACCTGTCCTTCGGCGAGAGGAAGATGATGGACACGGCGAAGCACCTGCTCATCAAGGAGATCTCCATCGCAAGCCGCGCGGCGGAGGCCAAGGTCGAGGCCGAGATCAATGCCATGTTCCCGCTGCAGTGAGCGACGGCGCTCCCTGCCGCGTTGTCTATAGATAGAGCTCCGAGAAGTCGGGGCGCCGGGTTCGTGTTGCCCGCGGGGCGCTGCCCGGCGGGACGGCAGACCGTTTCACCCGTTCCGGCGGGCCCGCGGCGGGTCGGAACCTGGCGGGCCGGTTTCCCGGGAGCTTTTTTACACGGTCGCGATGCCGGGTTCTTTGAAATCCTGTCACGCCAATTTCAAGAAAGGGGGAATGTTCGTTTGCTGATCCGTTCACTGCTCATCGGCATTTGCTCGATCAGCGGATACTTTATTGCCCTGAAGTATTTGGCTTCATACCAATTATCCATTATCGGTCTTTTACTGGGCTTTATCGCCGCTGTCATTGTCATCCAGATCGAGCAGATCATCCGGCGATTCTCGCTGCGCATCATCCTGGGGGGTGTCGTCGGGACCATCATCGGGCTTCTGATCGCCATCCTGCTGTCCTACGGGCTGCGGTTTGTCACCGTGCTGGAACAGCAGGAGCTGGCCTTCCTGATCTACGCCCTGATGGCCAGCATCCTCGGGTATCTGGGTCTCGTCATCGGTTCGAAGAAGAGCGAGGAGATCGCTCTGCCTGCCTTCGGCCCCTTCAAGGGGTTCCGCGGAGGGACGGATTACCGCATCCTCGACACGAGCGTCATCATCGACGGCCGCATCGCCGACATCTGCGACACGGGGTTCATGGAAGGGACCCTGGTCGTCCCGCGGTTCGTCCTGGAGGAGCTCCAGCACATCGCCGATTCGTCCGATTCCATGAAGCGCTCGAGGGGAAGGCGGGGTCTCGACATCCTGAACCGGGTGCAGAAGAACCCGGGGATCAACATCGAAATCGTCGATCACGAGTTCCCGAAGATCAAGGGCGTGGACGGCAAGCTCGTCGCCCTCGCGAAGAAGATGAACGGCAAGATCATCACCAACGACTTCAACCTCAACAAGGTGGCGGAGCTCCAGGGCATCAAGATCCTGAACGTCAACGAGCTGGCCAACGCCCTGAAGCCCGTCGTGCTGCCCGGCGAGCTCATGGTCGTCAAGGTGATCAAGGAGGGCAAGGAGCCCGGCCAGGGCGTCGCCTACCTCGACGACGGCACGATGGTCATCGTCGATCACGCCAGCCGCCACCTGGGCGAGACCCTCGAGGTTGCCGTGACCAGCGTCCTGCAGACCACGGCCGGGCGGATGATCTTCACGGAGCTCAAGGCCGTTGTCCCCGACAAGAAGTACCACAGCGTCGAAGCGTTGTGATCCCCGTCGATGAAGCCCGGGAGCCCGCAAGGGTCCCGGGCTTTTCCTTGTGCGCCGCGGGGGGCATGCGTTCCAGGGGGAAAGCGGATGAAGACGGTCGCGATCGTCCCGGCAGCGGGGTCGGGAAGCCGGATGAACCGGGAGATCTCCAAGCAGTACCTGCGGCTTGCCGGCAGGCCCGTCCTGGTGCACACCCTGCAGGTCCTCGAGGCGTGCCCCGGCGTGGACGGGCTTTTCGTTGTCGTACCCCCGCAGGATGCGGCATCGGTGCGAAGCGGGGTGATCGACCCCTGGAACCTGAAGAAAGTGGCCGCGGTCATCGCCGGGGGCCGCGAGCGCCAGGATTCCGTCCGGGCCGGCCTCGATGCCCTCGGCCGGGATGCGGAGATCGTGATCGTTCACGATGCCGTGCGGCCCCTGATCGGCGTCGAGACGGTCGAGCGGTGCATCCGGGAGGCCGCAGAGTGCGGTGCCGTGACGGTCGGGGTGCCCGTGAAGGACACCGTGAAGGAAGTGGCGCCGGACGGCCGCGTCCTGCGGACCTGCGACCGCAGCGCCCTGTGGCTCACGCAGACCCCCCAGGCCTTCCGACGCGACATCCTCGAGCGGGCGCACCGGGAGGCCCTGCGTGACGGCATCCGGGCGACCGATGACACCTCGCTCGTCGAGCGTCTCGGGATCGCCGTGCGGATGATCCCGGGCGACTACCGGAACATCAAGATCACGACGCCGGAGGACCTGGTGATCGCGGAGGCGCTGCTCGCCGCTTCGCGGCAGGCTGAGGGCTGAAGGCGAACGGCGAACGGCAGGGGATGTCCCTGCAGTGATGCTCTGATTCAGGGGGTGCCATGAGAGTGGGGTTCGGCTACGACAGTCATCGCTTCGCCGAGGGGCGCCGGCTGCTCATCGGCGGCGTGGAGATCGGGCATGACCGGGGCCTGCTCGGTCACTCCGATGCCGACGTCCTGATCCACGCCGTCGTCGATGCCATCATCGGGGCCCTGGGGGAGGGCGACATCGGCAGGCACTTCCCGGACACGGACCCTCGTCTCAAGGGCATCTCCAGCCTCGTCATCCTCAAGCGGGCCGCTGAGATGGCCGTTTTACGCGGCTATGCCGTCAACAACGTGGACTCCACGGTCATCCTGGAGACGCCGAAACTCGCCCCGTTCGTCGAGGAGATGCGGCGCAACATCGCCAAGGTGCTCGGGACGGAGCCCTCACGGGTCAGCGTGAAGGCCAAGACGAACGAGAAGATGGGCTTCATCGGTCGCGGGGAAGGGGTCGCCGCCTTCGCCGTCGTCACGCTGGCGAGGGCCGGCGCGGACGAAGTGGCCTAGAAGCGGACGGGTCGATGGAAGAGGCGGATGCGTCCGCCGCCGAACCCGGTCCTTGGATACGATCCACGGAAAGGAGAGGAGAAAGGCATGAAAATCCGGATGATTGTGATTGCGGCGGCCATTGTGACGATCCTGGTGAGCGGCTCCATTGCGGCGGCGCAGACCCGGCAGGATATCCTGCGCGATGCACAGGGAAATCTTCCGTCGAGGACCGCGAGTCCGGCCGACGATCCGAAGGGCCCCGTCGGGAGCCTGTCGGGCCGCACTTCCGGTGACCTGCTGACGCTCGGCTCGGTCTGGCAGGTGCAGGAGTGCTGCGGGTGGAGCGGCACGTGGACACGCCGGGCGGGCACGAACACCTTCGACGCCAGGTGGCGCCACACCAACGGGTCGCAGGCCCAGGACGTCATCACCCTGCAGTCCTGGAACAAGTCGACCAACGAGGTGGTGCTCGTGAGGCCGAGCATCAACGGCACCTACAGGGCCGTCGTCAATCCCTCGGCGAGAACCCTGACGAACGGGACCGCCTCGTGGTATCCGGCGGGGGAAAAATGGAGCGCCCGGTACTGATCCGGCGCCGTCATCGCAAGTGAAACAAACGGGGGAGCCGATACCGGCTCCCCCGTTGTCGTCTGAGGGCTTCAGCAGGTTGCGCTTACAGCGGGATGTTGTTGTGCTTCTTGTCGGGCAGGCTCTGCTCCTTGTCCCTGTAGGCCTCGAGCAGGGCCACGACGCGCTTGCGCGTCTCGCGGGGGGCGATGACCTCCTCGATGATGCCCATCTTGGCCGCGAAGTAGGGGTTGTTGAACTGCTCCTCGTAGGCCGCGATCAGCTCGGCCCGCTTGGCCTCGGGGTCCGGGGCCGTGGCGATCTCGCGGCGGTAGACGATGTTGCAGGCCCCGGCGGCGCCCATGACGGCGATCTCGGCCGAGGGCCAGGCCATCACGTAATCGGCGCCCAGCTGCTTGCTGCACATGCCGATGTAGGCCCCGCCGTAATCCTTGCGGGTCACGACGGTGAACTTGGGCACCGTGGCCTCGGAGTAGGCGTGCAGGAGCTTCGCGCCGTGGCTGATGATGCCGTTCCACTCCTGGTGCGTGCCGGGCATGTAGCCGGGCACGTCGGCGAAGGTCAGCAGCGGGATGTTGAAGGCGTCGCAGAAGCGGATGAAGCGCGAGGCCTTGTCGGAGGCATTGACGTCGAGCACGCCGCCGCCGAACTGCGGGTTGTTGGCGATGACGCCCACGGTCTGTCCCATGATGCGGATGAAGCAGACGAACATGTTCTTCGCCCAGTTGGCATGGGGCTCGAAGAAGACGCCGCCGTCGGCCACGGCCGCCACGACCTTCTTCATGTCGTAGCCGCGGGTGGGCCGGTCGGGGATGATCTTGTCGAGCTCGGGGCACTCGCGGTCGGGGCTGTCCGTGGAGGGGACCACGGGCGGCATCTCGTGGCAGTTGTCGGGCAGGTAGCCCAGCAGGGTCTGGATCTGCGCGATGCAGTCCCCGTCGTTCTCGGCCACGAAGTGGCACACGCCGCTCTTGGAGGCGTGGGCCATGGGGCCGCCCAGGTCATCATGGGTCACCTCCTCGCCGATGACGGCCTTGATGACGTCCGGGCCCGTGATGTACATGTAGCTCGTGCCCTTCACCATGAAGACCCAGTCCGTGAGGGCCGGCGAGTAGACGGCGCCCCCCGCCGTGGGGCCCATGATGGCCGTGATCTGGGGGATGTAGCCCGAGCAGATCGAGTTGCGGTAGAAGATCCCGCCGTAGCCTTCCAGGGCGGGCACGCCCTCCTGGATGCGGGCGCCGCCGGAGTCGTTGAGCGCGATGAAGGGCTTCTTGGCGTCCTTGGCCATATCCATGACCTTCCAGATCTTTCGGGCGTGCATCTCGCCGAGGCTGCCGCCGGCGCTGGTGAAGTCCTGGGCGGCGGCGAAGACGGTGCGCCCGTTGACGTTGCCGAAGCCGCAGACGACGGCGTCGGCGTTGATCTGCTTGTCGCCGAGACCGAACAGGGTGGATCGCTTCTCGACGAAGAGCTGCACTTCCTGGAACGTCCCCGCGTCGTAGAGCTTCAGGAGGCGCTCGCGGGCCGTCATCTTGCCCGAGTCATGCTGCTTCTTGATCGCGGCCTCGCCGCCCTGGGTCATCAGTTGTTCGCGTTTCGCTTCGAATGCCTTGATTCTGTCTTCCGTCAGTCCCATGTTTCTGTCTCTCCCTGTCTCTGTAGTGGTCGAACATTCGACTTTTCCATCTCTTTCGAGCCCGCCGCCTGATATCATTTCCTGCCGTTTTTTTCAATACAAAAGAGGGGAAAAGGCCCTTGATTTCGAGGGACGCCTGGGCTATACAATATCGGCCCCGAACCCCGAGCCAAAGGGGGCGAAATCCGCCCCTGAACGATAGCGGGAGAGGTGAAAGCATGAAATATATCGATGAGATGGATCTCAAGGGGAAACGGGTGCTGTTCCGGTTCGATTTCAACGTCCCCCTCGATGCCAACCAGAACATCACCGACGACACGCGAATCCGGTCCGTCCTGCCCACCATCAATTACGCCCTCGACGAGAACGCCAAGGTCGTCATCGCCTCCCACCTCGGAAGGCCGAAGGGCAAGGTCGTCGAGAAGATGAGCCTTGCGCCCGTGGCCAAGCGCCTGTCGCGGCTGCTCGGCAAGAATGTCACCCTGACGAAGGAGGTCGTCGGGCCCGAGGTGAAAAAGACCGTCGACGCCATGAAGCCGGGCGACGTCGTCATGCTGGAAAACCTCCGCTTCGACCCCCGGGAGGAGAAGAACGACGACGAGTTCGCGAAGGAGCTGGCGAGCCTCGCCGACGTCTACATCGACGACGCCTTCGGCAACGCCCACCGGAGCCATGCCTCGAACGTGGGGATCACCAAGTACATCAAGACCTGCGGGGCGGGGTTCCTCATGAAGAAGGAGCTGACCTACTTCAGCAAGGCCCTCGAGAAGCCCGCAAGGCCGCTGGTCGCCATCGTCGGGGGCTCGAAGGTCTCGGGCAAGCTCGAGGCCCTGGCCAACCTCATCAAGCGGGTCAACAAGATGGTCATCGGCGGCGGCATGGCCTTCACCTTCCTCAAGGCCCAGGGCGTCGAGGTCGGGAAGTCCCTCGTCGAGCCCGAGCTCATCGACAAGGCCCGCGAGGTCCTGGAAAACGCCGCGAAGCTGGGCGTGAAGGTCTACCTGCCCGTCGACTGCGTCATCGCCGAGAGCCGGGACCCCGAGGCGGAGACCAAGATCGTCCCCGTGCAGGAGATCAACCCGCAGTGGATGGGGCTCGACATCGGGCCCGCCACGATCACCCTGTTCACGGAGGCCCTCAACAACGCGAAGACCATCGTCTGGAACGGGCCCATGGGCGTCTTCGAGATCGACGCCTTCAGCCGGGGCACCTCGGCGCTGGCCCACAGCGTCGCCAACTCCTATGCCCTCTCCATCGTCGGGGGCGGGGACACGGACGTGGCCATCGACAAGGCGGGCGAGCGGGACAACATGTCCTACATCTCCACGGGGGGCGGCGCCTTCCTGGAGCTGCTCGAGGGCAAGGAGCTTCCCGCCGTGAAGGCCCTGAAGACCTGCGGGTGATCCTGCGAGCGATCCCCGGGGGAGCAGGAGCGGCGCTTCTGCTCCCCTTTTTTATTCCAACACTGAAGATCGCCGGGGAACCCCGAACAGGATTCCTGCGGCGAGTCGGCGGTTTTGGACCGCTCTGCGGCGCACTCCTCGATTATCCGGGTTCTCATCGGCCCCGTTTTGCTGTAAGATTCAGCGCAGACGATGCGAAACATCAAGCTCATCATCGAATACGACGGCACCGCCTACAGCGGCTGGCAGCGCCAGGCCGACGTCCGCACCGTCCAGCAGGTCATCGAGGACACCCTCGCGCGGATCCTCAACGACCGGGTGGTGCTCGTCGCCTCGAGCCGCACCGATACCGGGGTCCACGCCCTGAACCAGGTGGCGAACTTCCGGACGGCATCAGCGCTCCCGCTGCGCAACCTGCACCTCGGGGTCAACAGCCTGCTGCCGCCCGACATCGTCGTCAAGGCGGTCAGCGAGGTGCCCTGGGAGTTCCACTCGCAGTACCATGCCCGGGGCAAGGTGTACCGCTACCGGATCTTCAACCACCCCGTCCGGACGGCGCTCGAGCGGGACCGGTGCTGGCATGTTCGCAGGCCGCTCGATCTCGAGGCCATGCAGCGCGCGGCGCGGCACGTGCTGGGCACCCACGATTTCAGCTCCTTCTGCGCGGCGCAGTCCGAGGTGGACAACCGGATCAGGACCGTGACGGATGCCCGTCTCGTGCGGGAAGAAGGGGAGGGGAGGATCGCGTTCTGGATCGAGGCCGACGGGTTTTTGCGGCACATGGTGCGCAACATCGTCGGGACCCTCGTCGACATCGGCAAGGGCACGACGGCCGCGGAAGACATGGTCCGCATCATCGAGGCCAGGGACCGCCGCGCGGCGGGCCAGGCGGCGCCGGCACGGGGGCTGTGCCTCATGGAGGTGAAATACCAATGAGAATCCTGGTCATGGGACACAGGGGCATGCTGGGGAGCGACCTCGTGGAGGTCCTGGGCACGGACCACGAGGTGGGCGGGGTCGACGTGGGCGAATTCGACATCACCTCGGCGGCGGACTGCGCCCGGGTCGTCGGGGAGTTCCGCCCCGACGCGGTCGTCAACGCCGCAGCCTACACCGACGTCGACGGCTGCGAAACCCATCGCGAGGCCTGCTTCGCCGTCAACGCCGACGGGGTGCGCAACATGGCCGAGGCCTGCAGGGAAGCCGGTGCAAAGGCCGTCCACTACAGCACCGACTACGTCTTCGACGGGACCAAGGGCGAGCCCTACCTCGAGGACGACCCCTGCCGTCCCATCAACGCCTACGGGGAATCCAAGCGCAGGGGCGAGGAGGCTCTCGTCGAGACCCTGGAGGATCACCTGCTGATCCGGACGGCATGGCTCTACGGCCGCCGGGGGAAGAACTTCGTCAAGGCCATCCTGGTCAAGGCCAAGGAAGAGGGGACCCTCCGCGTCGTCGACGACCAGGTGGGCTCCCCCACCTTCACGCTCGACCTGGCGCAGGCCACGAAGCGGCTCATCGAACTGGGCTGCCGAGGGACCTACCATGTCACGAACCGCGGGGTGTGCAGCTGGTACGACTTCGCCCGCCGCATTCTCGAGACCGCCCAGGTGACGGGGGTCACCGTGGTGCCCATCAAGAGCCGTGAGCTCGACCGGAAGGCGGCGCGCCCGGCCTACTCGGTGCTGAGCAACCGCAAGTTCATCGAGGCGACGCAGAGGACCATGCGTCCCTGGCAGGTCGCCCTGAACGAATACCTGACCGGCCGGAGCCACATCCACCGCTGAAGGCAGGGGCCGGGGCGTGGAAAATCCGTTTTTCATGTATCGCAGCTCCGCCTGTGAGCTCGAAAGTGAGAGTGGGCGTTGAACCGGAAAATCACCGTGCTTCCCGAGGCCGTCGCCTCGAAGATCGCCGCCGGCGAGGTCATCGAGCGGCCCTCGTCCATCGTGAAGGAGCTGCTGGAGAACGCCGTCGACGCGGGCGCCACGGACATCGCGATCGACCTGCGGGGCGGGGGCAAGGAGTCGATCCGGATCGCCGACAACGGCTCCGGCATCGGCCCGGAGGACGTTCCCGTGGCCTTCGAGCGGCACGCCACGAGCAAGATCCTGACCGTCGAGGATCTCTACGGCGTCCGTTCCTTCGGCTTCCGGGGCGAGGCCCTGCCGAGCATCGCGGCGGTCTCGCGCGTGGAGATGGCCACGAGGCGCCGCGGCGACGTGGAGGGCACTCGCATCGTCGTGGAGAACGGCCGCATCCTCGAACGCGAGGCCGTCGGCTGCCCGGAAGGCACGGCGATCACCGTGACCCGCATCTTCGACTCGCTGCCCGTGCGCAGGAAGTTCCTGCGTCAGGACGCCACGGAGCAGGGGCACTGCCTCGACATGATCGTCCGCGTGCTGCTTCCCCACCGGCGCGTGAGGGCGACGATCACGGCGGGGGGCCGGACGGTCCTCGAGGTCCCTCGCACGGAGAGCCTGCGCGATCGGATCGTCCTGCTGCTCGGCAGTGACCTGCGCCACCACCTGGTTGCCGTCGAAACGGACGGCCCGGGCATGCGCCTTTCGGGCTTCGTCTCCAGGGCCGACTTCACACGGTCCTCGACACGGAGCATGTTCTTCTACGTCAACGGCCGCTATGTCCGGGACGTGCTGCTGTCCCAGGCCGTCATGAGCGCCTACCGCCATCTCCTCGAGGCGCGCAAGTACCCCGCCTGCGCCCTCTTCGTCGAGATGCCGCCGGAGGCGATCGATGTCAACGTCCACCCGGCCAAGCTGGAGGTCCGCTTCCGGCGCCCGCAGGACGTGCGGGATCTGATCCACCGGGGCCTCGCCGAGGCCCTCGCGGGCGTCAGGCCGCAGGCCGGCACGCAGGCGGCTTTCGCGGCCACCGGCCGGCAGGCGGCCCCGGGGCGCACCGGCGTGGCCGAGGCCCTGCGGCGCTACAGCCTCTCGGCGGGGCTCGCCGCACCCCGCCCCTCGCCGACCACCCTCGAGGACGTCCCCGATCACGGCCCGGGTCCCGGCGAGCTGTTCGCGCAGCGGGCCGCCCCGCAGCAGCCGCTTCAATTTTCGTCCCTGGACTATCTCGGCCATGTCGACGGGACCTATCTCGTCTTTGCGGCGCCCGGAGTCCTGGTCCTGCTCGACCAGCACGCCGCCCACGAGCGTATTCTCTTCGAGAAGCTCAGGGCATCGAAGGCCGCCGGGCCGGAGGTCCAGAGCCTGCTCATCCCGGAAATCCTCGAGATGAGCCCCGGGGATTTCCAGCGGCTCACGGCGTCGCTGGACCTGCTGCGCGAGGCGGGCGTCGAGGTCGAGCCCTTCGGCGTCAACACGGCGGCGGTGAAGACCGTGCCGGCCCTGCTGGGCGAAATGGACGCGGGGGGCCTGGTGAGGGAACTCCTGGACGCAATCGCCGAAGCGGGCCTGCCCCGGGACGAAAAGCGCGACCGGATCTTCATCCGGATGGCCTGCCGGGGGGCGATCAAGGCCAACCACCCGCTCGGCGAGGAGGAGGTGCGGCGCCTGTGCCGCGACCTCGACGCAATTCCCTTCGCCTCAAACTGCCCGCACGGCAGGCCGGTGTTCGTCGAGCTGCCCGCCCCGTTGATCGAGAGGATGTTCAGGCGGACATAGGCCGCATCGCGGCCGGCTTCGGGCAAAAGGCGAAGGGCTCAGGGAAGGGGAAAGGGACAGGCGAGACGCCCGTCCAACCGTGGTATAGATGGAAGCGAAGCCGAAGATCGTCATCCTCCTCGGCCCGACGGCCGTCGGGAAGACCGACCTGGCCCTTGACCTGGCCTCGGAATTCGGCGGCGAGATTATCAGCGCCGACTCCATGCAGGTGTACCGCCACCTCGACATCGGCACCTCGAAGCCCTCGCCACAGGAGCGCGAGCGTGTTGCCCACCACCTCATCGACGTCGTCGACCCCGACGAGGAGTTCAGCGCCGCCCGGTTCAGGGAGACGGCGGATGCCGTCATCGCGGGTCTCGCCGGCAGGAAGTCCGTCTTTGTCGTCGGGGGCACGGGGCTCTACATCCGGACCCTCACGGGGGGCCTGATCGACGGCCCCGACGAGGGCCTCAGGAGGGGCTACCGCGAAGCCCTGGAGGGTCAGGACAGCGAAACCCTCCACGGGCGGCTCCGGCAGGTAGACCCCGCGGCGGCCGGGCGCATCCACCCCCGCGACAGGGTCCGGATCGTCCGAGCGCTGGAGACGGCCGACCTGACGGGGGAGACCATCTCGGAGAAGCAGAGGCGGCACGGCTTCAGGGACGTCCGATACGAGGTCCTGAAGATCGGCCTCTACCGGGACCGGGAAGAGCTCTACCGCCGCATCGACAGCAGGGCCGCGCAGATGGTCGAGGAGGGGCTGGTCGGGGAGACCGAGAAAATCCTCGGCATGGGCTATGATGAAAAATTAAAGCCTTTGCAAACACTTGGCTACAGATACTTCATCCGGTACTTGAAGGGCGGCATGGCCCTCGAGGAAGCCCTTGGGTCCATGCAGCGCGACACCCGTCACTACGCGCGCCGCCAGATGACCTGGTTTCGGGGGGATGCCGGGATCGAATGGTTCCACCCGTCCGGGGTCGATGCCGTCAAGGCCCGCATCGCGGAGTTCCTCCACCGCCGGCAGGGTCGTCCCCGTCCGGGTCAAACCGCCCCGATTCCTTGAAAAATCCTTGACTTAAGCCTGCTGACCGGATAGAAAACCGGACATTACGGACCGCTCCGCCGCCGGCGGGGAATCCTGGGACGACAAACAAACCGAGAAGACCGAATGGGGGGGACCGATGGACGTCAAGACGCTGCCCAAGGCCTACGAGTCGAAGGATGTGGAGGCGAAGTGGTACAGGTTCTGGCTCGAGAACCGCTATTTTCACGCCCAGGACGTGAGTGACCGAAAGCCCTTCTGCATCGTCATCCCGCCCCCCAACGTGACGGGGATGCTCCACATGGGGCACGCCCTGAACAACACCCTGCAGGACATCATGACCCGGTACCGTCGCATGCAGGGCTACAACGCCCTGTGGATGCCGGGCACGGACCATGCCGGCATCGCGACGCAGAACGTCGTCGAGCAGGAGCTGGCCAGGGAGGGCAAGACGCGGCACGACCTGGGCCGGGAGAAGTTCATCGAGCGTGTCTGGCAGTGGAAGGAGAAGTACGGCGGCGTCATCCTGCACCAGCTCCAGCGCCTGGGCTGCTCCTGCGACTGGGAGCGCGAGCGCTTCACCATGGACGAGGGGCTCTCCAGGGCGGTCCGCGAGGTCTTCGTGCGTCTCTGGCACGACGGCCTCATTTACAAGGGCGATTACATCGTCAACTGGTGCCCCCGCTGCCACACGGCCATCTCGGATCTCGAGGTGGAGTTCGAGCAGGAGAAGAGCAACCTCTGGCACATCCGCTACCCCTATGCCGACGGCACGGGGGAGATCAGCGTGGCCACCACGCGGCCCGAGACGATGCTGGGCGACACGGCCGTGGCCGTCAACCCCAACGACCCGCGCTACAGGGACGTCATCGGGAAAATGGTCATCCTGCCGCTCGTGAACAAGGAGATCCCCATCATCGCCGACGACTACGTGACCATGGACTTCGGCTCCGGGGCCGTGAAGATCACGCCGGCCTGCGATCCGGCGGACTTCGCCATCGCCGGGCGCCACAACCTCGAGATCATCAAGATCATGGACGGCAGCGCCGTGATCAACGAAAACGGCGGCGTCTACAGGGGGCAGGACCGCTACGAGGCCCGCCGAAACATCGTGAAGGATCTCGAGAAAGGCGGCTATCTCATCCGGATCGAGGACTACACCCACAACATCGGCCGCTGCTACCGCTGCAAGACCGACATCGAGCCCGCCGTCTCGGCGCAGTACTTCGTCAAGGTCGCCCCCCTGGCCAAGACGGCCATCGCCGCCGTCGTCAAGGGCGACACGAAGCTCATCCCGTCCATGTGGGACGCGACCTACTTCGAGTGGATGAACAACATCCGCGACTGGTGCATCTCGCGCCAGATCTGGTGGGGCCACCGCATCCCCCTGTGGACCTGCGAGGGCTGCGGCGAGGTGATCGTGCAGACCGACGACCCGACCCGGTGCCCCCGGTGCGAGGGCACGAAACTCCAGCAGGAGGAGGACGTCCTGGACACGTGGTTCAGCTCGGCCCTCTGGCCCTTCACGACGCTGGGATGGCCCGACGACAAGCCGGCCCTCAAGACCTTCTACCCCACGAGCCTGCTCATCACGGGCTTCGACATCCTGTTCTTCTGGGTGGCCCGCATGATGATGATGGGCCTCTACATCATGAAGGACGTGCCCTTCAGGCACGTGTACCTGCACGCGCTGGTTCGCGACGTGCACGGCGACAAGATGAGCAAGTCCAAGGGAAACATCATCGACCCGCTGGAGATGATCGACAAGTTCGGCGCCGACGCCTTCCGGTTCACCCTGGCGGCCTTCACGGCCCAGGGGCGCGACATCCGGATGTCCGAGGAGCGCATCGAGGGCTACAAGCACTTCGTCAACAAGATCTGGAACGCCGCGCGGCTGTGCATGATGAATCTCGAGGGCTACCCCGACGGACCCGTCTCGGTGAAGAAGGAGGACTACTCCCTGGCGGACCGCTGGATCCGGGCCCGGCTCAACGACACGATCGCCGACGTGACCCGGAGCCTCGACGAGTACCGCTTCAACGACGCCGCGGCCCACCTCTACCGCTTCGTCTGGCAGGAGTTCTGCGACTGGTACCTGGAGCTCATCAAGCCCGCCCTCTACGGCAAGGACAACCCCGCGGCGCGGCTCGCCGCCCAGGAAACGATGATCACCGTGCTGCGATCGAGCCTCGAGCTCCTGCACCCCTTCATGCCCTTCGTGACCGAGGAGATCTGGCAGAAGATCACGAAAGGCGGCCCCTCGATCATGGTGGCGGCTTTCCCCACGGTGGACGAGCGGTTCCGGGACGACGAGGCGGAGCGGGACATGGGCCTCCTGATGGACATCATCGGCTCGATCCGCAACATCAAGGGCGAAAAGGGGATCTCCCCGTCGAAGAAGCTCAAGGCCCTGGTGACGACGGAGGACCGGTCGCTCCTGCCGCTCCTCGAGTCCGGGACGGGCTACGTCGTCAACCTGGCCCGGCTGGAGAGCCTCTCCATCGTTTCCGCGGGGCAGGAGCCGAAGGATGCCGCCACGGGGGTGGCGGGTCCCGTGAAGGTCTTCGTCATCCTGGAGGGGCAACTGGACAAGAGCGGCGAGCGGGCCCGCCTCGAAAAGGAAATCGCCAGGGTCGAGAAGGAACTCGCCCAGGTGAACCGCAAGCTCGAGAACCCCGACTTCTGGCAGAAGGCGGCCCAGGCCGTCATCGACAAGGAAGAGGCGAAGGCAAGGGCCCTCAACGAGCGGTTTGACATCCTGCAGGAGGCCCTCAGGAAGTTGTAGCGAGGCAGGAAGTGGCCGGTTAGGGTTCCGACTTGTGTTCGGGCTTTGCGGCTTCAAGGCCGTGAAGAGCGGAAGTTAGGAAGTTATGAAGAGCGGATAGGAAAAAGAATGGGAACCGCTCCGCTTTTCTGCTATTCCGCGCTTCCTACCCTCATGTGAGCAAAGCTGCCGGCACGTAAAGCAGCCTGGGAGAAACAAGACCCTGCAGGGTCAGTTGAGAACGGACATGCTGGAAATGGAAGCCGTCAGGGAGATCATCCGCCGCGCCCTCGAGGAGGACATCCGCTCGGGGGACGTGACGACGGCCTGCGCCCTCACGGGGTCCGAGAAGGGGACGGCGAAGGCCCTGGCCAAGGAAGACCTCGTCGTGGCCGGCCTGGAGGTGTTTCGGGAAGTCTTCCGCCTGCGCGATGCGGGGATCGTTTTCCGGTCTGCATTGAAGGACGGGGCCCGGGTCCGGCGGGGAGAGGTCCTGGCGACCCTGGCGGGTCCGTTGGCGAGCATCCTTACGGCCGAGCGGGTCGCCCTGAATCTCCTGCAGCGGATGTGCGGGATCGCCACCCTGACGAGGCAGTTCGTCGACGCCGTCGCGGGCACGAAGGCCGCGATCCTCGACACGCGCAAGACCATGCCCGGCCTGCGGGTGCTCGACAAGTACAGCGTCCGGGTCGGCGGGGGGCACAATCACCGCTACGGCCTCTACGACGGGGTCCTCATCAAGGACAACCACATCGAGGCGGCCGGCGGCATCGGGCCGGCGGTCCGGCGGGCCCGCGGGAAGGCCCCCCTGCTGGTGCGGATCGAGGTGGAGGTGAAAACCCTCGCCGAGGTCCGGCAGGCCCTGGCGGCGGGCGCGGACGTGATCATGCTCGACAACATGCCCGTCGACGCCATGCGGAAAGCCGTCGCGCTCATCGGCGGCAGGGCGCTCGTCGAGGCCTCGGGGAACGTGACCCTCGACAACGTCGGGGCCATCGCCTCCACGGGGGTCGACTGCATCTCCTCCGGGGCGCTGACCCACTCGGCGCGGGCCGCGGACATCTCCCTGAAGGTCAGGAGAAAGCCCTGAGCGATGGACTTCAACGTCGAAGAACTCAGGCGATTTTTTTTGACGAAGATCATCGGCCGGCGGATCGAGTTTCACGAGGAAGTCGCCTCGACGAACACCGAGGCCATGCGCCTGGCCCTGGGGGGCGCGCCCGAGGGGACCGTCGTCCTGGCCGACGCGCAGTCCGCGGGCCGGGGGCGGCTGGACCGGACGTGGGAATCGCCGCCGTCGAGGAACCTCTACCTCTCCGTCGTCCTGCGGCCCGACATCCCCGCCGCCCGGGCGTCGCTCATCCCCCTGACGGCCGGCGTGGCCGCGGCCGACGCGCTCTTGCAGTACTGCCCGGGCCGCGTGAGGCTCAAGTGGCCCAACGATGTCCTCGTCGGCGGGAAAAAGATCTGCGGCATCCTGACGGAGATGCGCACGAGAGGCGACCGCGTTCATTTCCTCGTCGTCGGGATGGGCGTGAACCTCAACATGCAAAAGCTCGATTTCCCGCGGGAACTCCGCGAGACGGCCACGTCCCTGCGGATCGAGACGGGCGGGGATGTCGGCCGCCTCGATTTCGCCGTCCGCCTGTTCGAGAGCCTCGAGCGCTGGTACCGCGTCTTCCTCGGCGGCGGCGAGGCGGCCATCCGCGAGCGGTGGCTGCAGGGCGCCGACCTCGTCGGCAAACGGGTGGAGGTCGTGCTCGGCGCGACGACCGAGCGGGGGACGGTCGTGGGGCTCGACCCCACCGGGGCCCTCCTGCTGGAAGGGGAGACCGGCGTGCGGCAGGTGCTCGCCGGTGATATCTATATCGAGAGGTTCTGACCATGCTTCTGGCCATCGACGTGGGAAACAGCAACACCGTCCTGGGGCTCTACGACGGGGAGAAACTACTCTACGACTGGCGTATCCGCACCGTCGCCAACCACACGGTGGACGAGTACGGCATGCTCATCGTGAACCTCTACAAGACCGTCAAGTCGGGCGCCACGCCCGTGCACCTGACGGGCATCATCATTTCCTGCGTCGTGCCGCCCATGCTCAACATCCTCGAGCCCCTGTGCCAGAAGTACTTCCACCTCAAGCCCCTCATCGTGGAGCCCGGCATCAAGACGGGCATGCCCATCTTCTACGACAACCCGAAGGAGGTCGGCGCCGACCGGATCGTCAACGCCGTGGCGGCCTACGAGAAGCACAAGTCGGAGCTGATCGTCGTGGACTTCGGCACCGCCACGACCTTCGACTACGTCTCGAAGAAGGGCGAATACATGGGCGGCTGCATCGCCCCGGGCATCGCCATCTCGAGCGACGCGCTCTTCGAGAAGGCCTCCAAGCTGCCCCGCGTGGAGCTCAAGCGGCCCCGGACGATCATCGCGAAGGACACGATCAGCAGCATGCAGGCCGGGATCATGTTCGGCTACGCGGGCCTCGTCGACGGCATCGTCGAGCGGATGAAGGCCGAGGCCCGCTCGAACCCGAAAGTCGTCGCCACGGGCGGGCTGGCCAAGATCATCGCCCCGGAGACGAGGAACATCGATGTCGTCGACGAGTTCCTCACCCTCGACGGGCTCCGCATCATCTTCGAGAGGAACCGGTAGACCCGCCGTTTTCCCGGCGGGCGGACCGCGGGAGACCCCATGGCCTTCGAGCACCTGACGAAAAAGGAACTCCTCCGAAAAATGGAATCCCTCCGCCTGGAGGTGATGGAATACGAGAAGGCGGAGAGCGAAAAGCTCTACGAGGCCAAGCTCTACCGCTCGCTCGCCGTCACCGCCGAGGCGGGCGTCTACATCATCAAGGACGGGAGGTTCCGCTTCGTCAACCAGTTCACGGCATCGCGGCTGGGCTGCAAGCCTGCGGAGCTCATCGGGCAGAGGGCCTCCGACTTCATCCACCCCGAGGACCGCGACGCGGTTGCGACGAAGGCGCGGGACATGCTCCGGGGCAGGCGCACGCAGCCCTACGAGTTCCGGACGATCGGGAAGGACGGCCGCGTGCACTGGATCCTGGAGTCGGTCACCCCGATCGATTTCGGCGCGGGCCGCGCCGTGCTGGGCCAGTCGATGGACATCACGGGGCAGGTGGAGGCCCGTGAACGGCTCTCCCGTCTCGAGGCCCTCGAGGCCTCGCTCATCGAGTCCATCCCCCACGCCCTCATCGGGCTCAAAAACCGCCGGATCGTCTTCGCCAACGAGGGCGTCGAGAAGGTCTTCGGGTGGAAGCGCGAGGAGGTCATCGGCAAGAGCAGCCGGATCTTCTTCCGCTCCTGGAAAGAGTGGGCCGAATGGGCGGACGACCTCTACCGCGCCCTGGAGACGCAGAAGACCTTCACCGCCGAGGTCGTCCGGAAACACCGGGACGGCACGCCGATCATCTGCCGCCTCACGGCGTCGCGGATCGGGGATGCGCTCGTCGACAAGCAGGTCGTCATCACCTACGAGGACATCACGGACCAGAAGGCGGCCGAGAAGGTCTACGAGACCATGGCCGAGAGCTCCCAGGTCGGGGTGTACGTGGTGCAGGACGGCGCCTTCGCCTACATCAATGCCATCGGGGCCGGCTACGCGGGATACCGCCCGGATGAGCTGATCGGCACGAGTTCGATGCGACTCATCCACCCCGAGGACCGCGAACAGGTGGCCCGCCGGGCGCGCTCCATGCTCCGGGGGCGGGGGAAGAACCCCCAGGTCTTCCGGATCGTGACGAAGGACGGCCGGGTGCGCTGGATCATGGAAACGGTGACCCCGATCCGGTTCCGGGGCAAGAGGGGCATCCTCGGCAGCTCCATGGACATCACGGAGCAGAAGGAGGCGCAGAGCAAGCTGCAGGAGCTCGAGGCCCTCGAGGCCTCGATCCTCGAGGCGATCCCCCACGCCGTGATCGGGGTGCGCAACCAGAAGGTCTTCTTCGCCAACGACGGCGTGGAAAAGGTGTTCGGCTGGAAGCCCTCGGAGCTGATCGGGCGGGAACCCCGCCTCCTGTACCGCTCGGAGGCGGAGTTCGAGGTCATCACCAGGCTGCTGCACTCGACGCTGGAGAGGCGGCGCACCTTCGCCGTCGAGTATCCGTGCCTCCGGAAAGACGGGGTCGAGATCCAGTGCATGATCAGCGCGGCGCGCATCGGCGAGAGGCTCGAGCACGAGAGCGTCGTGGTGACCTTCGAGAACATCACCTACCGGAAGCAGTTCGAGAGCGAGCTCGAGCGCTCCAGGGTCCGGCTGCGCGATCTGTCCATGCACCTGCAGACCGCCCAGGAGAAGGAGAGAACGCGGATCGCGCGGGAGCTCCACGACGAGCTGGGCCAGCTCCTGACTGCCCTCAACACGGGCGTCATCCTGCTGAGGAAGAAGATCCCGCCGGAGCAGGAGCACCTGCACGAGCGGACGAAGTCGATGAAGGAGCTCATCGACCTGACCATGCAGACCGTCAAGCGGATCTACATGGACCTCCGGCCCGGCCTGCTCGATCACCTGGGGCTGCCCGTGGCGATCGACTGGCAGTGCCGGGAGTTCCAGAAGCGCACGGGCATCCGGTGCTCCGTCGCCGTGGAGCCCGAGGAGATGGAGCCCAACAAGGATGCCTCCATCACCGTCTTCCGGATCCTCCAGGAGGCCCTCACGAACGTGGCGAAGCACTCGAAGGCGACCCGGGTGCAGGTGACCCTGAGGGGGCTGGAGGACGAGCTGGAGCTCGTCGTGGCGGACAATGGAAGGGGGATTCTCGAAGAGGAGCTCAAGAAGCCGAAATCCTTCGGGCTGCTCGGCATTCGGGAACGCGTCGAGTTCCGGGGGGGCGAGGTGAAGGTCTCGGGCAGGAAGGGCAAGGGCACGACGGTGACGGTCCGGCTGCCCGACTGGAGAGGAGGCAGGGCATGATCCGGATTCTCATCGCCGATGACCACCCCATCGTGAGGCAGGGGTTCAAGCAGGTCCTGTCGGACACGGCGGACCTCCTGGTGGCCGACGAGGCGGGAAACGGCCAGGAGGTCCTCGGCCTGGTGTCGAAGAAGGACTACGACGTCATTCTGCTGGACATCTCCATGCCCGGCAAGAACGGGCTCGAGGTGCTCAAGGAGCTGCGGCTGACGAACCCGAAGATCCCGGTGCTCATCCTGAGCATCTACCCCGAGGAGCAGTACGCGATCCGGGCCCTCAAAGCGGGGGCCGCGGGCTATCTCACGAAGGCCAGCGCGCCCGACGAGCTGATCGCGGCCATCCGGAAGGTGTCGCGCGGCGGGAAGTACATCAGCTCCTCGCTGGCGGAGAAGCTCGCCTACGAACTCGACGGGGAGGCCGAGAAGGCGCCCCACGAGACCCTCTCCGACCGGGAGTACCAGATCCTGCTCATGATCGCCTCCGGCAAGACCGTCTCGAACATCGCCGAGGAGATGTGCCTCAGCGTCAAGACGGTGAGCACCTACCGCTCGCGGATCCTGGAAAAGATGAAGCTCAAGAACAACGCGGAGCTCACGACGTACGCCATCCGCAACAAACTGGTGGAGTGAGGCCGATGAACGGATGCGCACGCATCCGACCGGAGAAGGTAAGAAGGTGAGAGGGTAAGAACGTTGGATGAGTCGGAAACCGAATGCATGCCCCCGGTTTCTCCAACCTTCTTACCTTCAAACCCTCTTGCTCTCTGCATAAAATGGTGCCTTGCACCTGGATCTTTCTGATCAGCCTTGAAGAAAAGAGCCTTCTGCGATGAGGGTCGTCATAAAAAAAGAACTGTGCATCGGCTGCGAGATCTGCGTGAACACCTGCCCGGAGGTGTTCCTGGAGTGGGGCCTGCACATGCGGGCGGTCTTCGAGGTCAGGGAGCCGGATCGGTACGGGGCCCTCGTTCGGCAGGCCGTCGAGGACTGCCCGGCCCGCGCCATCTCCGTGCGCGAAAACGGCGCGAGCGCCGACGGCCCCGGGGGATGAGCGAGCACGCCCGATGCCGGCACCCGCGACCCAGGAGATTCTCGTCATCATGGCCCGCTGTCCGGAGGCGGGCGCCGTCAAGCGGCGCCTCGCCGCAGATCTCGGGGCCGCCCGGACCCTTCTCGTCTACCGGGCCTTCCTCGAGGATCTCGAGGGCAAGTTCGGCTCGCGGCAACGCCCCCGGGTGTGGTATTACACGCCGCCGGCCAGCCCCTTCGAGGTCCTGTTCGGGGGAAAGGCCGACTGCCGGGAGCAGTCCGGGGGGAGCCTGCAGGAAAGGCTCCGGGGCGTCTTCGACGCGCTGTTCGGGGAAGGGTACCGGCGTGTTGCCGCGATGGGCGCCGACTGCCCCCACCTGTCGGCAGAGCAGGTGGACGCCGCGTTCGAGGGGCTCGGGCGGCACGACGTCGTCCTCGTGCCCTCCGACGACGGGGGCTACAACCTCATCGGGCTCCGCTGCCCCGCGGACCTGTTCACCGGGGTTGCGCTGGGAACCGATGCGGCCCTCCGCGAGACCGTCGACCGCGCCCGCTCCCTCGGGCTGTCCTGCCTCTGCCTGCCGCCGTCCTTCGACGTCGACACGATCGGCGACCTGAGACGTCTGCAGGAGTTCCTGTCGAAAACGGACGACCCGCTGCCCCGCACACGCGAGGCCCTCGCACGGATCTTCGGAACCCGGCGGCAGGGAAGAAGCGGGGCGCGCGGGCTCAAGCGGGAGAGCCCCCGATCCAGTCCGCCAGGTCCGAAAGGGCGCGATCGGCGTATGCCGCCCCGCGAAGGCGCTTCCTGATTTTCCCGGCCAGGGGCTCGAAGAGCCCGAAATTCACGTTCATCGGCTCAAAGCGTTTCCCGTCGGCGCGGCTGACGTGCCCCAGCAGCGCGCCCAGGGCGGTCGTCCGCGGGGGGATGGAGAAAGGGGCGCCGGTGCGGATCCAGTGCAGGAACAGCCCGGCGAGAAGCCCCGTGGCCGCCGACTCGACGTACCCCTCGACGCCGGTGATCTGCCCGGCGAAGAACAGGTCGGGGTCGGCCCGCAGCTGCAGGGTGTCGGTCAGCAGCGAGGGCGAGTTGATGTAGGTGTTGCGGTGGATGCTCCCGAAGCGGAGGAACTCGGCGTTTTCGAGCCCCGGGATCATCCGGAAGATCCGCTGCTGTTCGGGCCAGGCGAGCTTGGTCTGGAACCCCACCAGGTTGAACAGGGTCCCCTCGCGGTTTTCCTGCCGCAGCTGGATCACCGCGTAGGGCTCCCTGCCCGTGCGGGGGTCGACGAGACCCACGGGCTTCATCGGCCCGAACCGCAGGGTGTCTTCCCCGCGGCGCGCCAGGATCTCGACGGGCAGGCAGCCCTCGAAGTACTTCTCGTCCTCGAAGGGCCGCGCCGCGATTTCCCGTCCCTCGAGGACGGCCTGCCGGAAGTCCCGGTACTGCCGCTCGTCGAGGGGGCAGTTGAGGTAATCCCCCTCGCCCTCGCCGTACCGGGAGGCCCTGAAGACCTTCGTGCGGTCGATGGAATCGGCGTCCACGATGGGGGCGATGGCGTCATAGAAATACAGGGCTTCCTGGCCGACCAACCGCGCGATGGCAGAGGCGAGGGAATCCGAGGTCAGGGGGCCCGTGGCGACGATCACGTGCGCCCCCGAGGGGATTTCCGTGCACTCCTCGTGAACCAGACGGATGCCCTTCTGCGGCAGCAGGGCCGCCTCGATGCGCTCCGCAAACAGGGCCCGGTCGACGGCCAGGGCCTTGCCCGCGGGCACCGACGTGGCGTCGGCCGCGGCGATGACGAGGGAGTCGAGCCTGCGCATCTCCTCCTTGAGAAGGCCCGGGGCGCTCGCGGGGTCGTTGGACCGCAGGGAGTTGCTGCAGACCAGCTCGGCCAGGTGCGGGGAGCGGTGGGCGGGAGAGAGCTTGCCGGGCTTCATGTCGACGAGCGTGACCTCGTGGCCGCGCTTCGTCAGCTGCCAGGCCGCCTCGCAGCCGGCCAGCCCGCCGCCGATGATGATGATCGGTTTGATCTTCATAGGAGAAGTCAGGAAGCCGGGAAGTTGAGAAGCTCGGAACAGCCTCGAGATGAGTTCGGTCGGCCCGTTCTCAACTTCTCATCTTCTCAACTTCGAGTTCAGGCGAGCGGTTCCCTGAACCCGCAGCCTTCCTTCGGGCAGGCCTTCACGCGGCCCGTCTTGCGGTTGTACTTCTCGACGAGGAACTTCGACCCGCACTGGGGGCACGCCTCGGCGATCGGGCGGTCCCAGGTGGCGTACTTGCACTCGGGGTAGCGGGTGCAGCCGTAGAAGGACTTGCCCTTCTTGGTCCGCTTCTCCGCGAGCGTTCCCGTGCAGCCTTCCTCGGGGCAGGGCACCCCGGTGGAGAAGGGCATCGTGTTCTTGCATTCCGGATAGCCCGAGCAGCCGAGGAACTTCCCGAAGCGCCCCTCCTTGAGAACCATGGGCTTGCCGCACTTCTCGCAGGCGATATCGGTCGGCCTGGCCTCGGCCTGGCCGTTGGCGCCGTTGCCGTTGAGGTTCTTCGTGTTCCTGCAGTCGGGGTACTTGGAGCAGGCCAGGAATCGGCCGTTGCGTCCCCACCGGATGACCATGGGGGCCCCGCACTTGTCGCAGACCTCGTCGGTGGGCTCGCCCTCCTTCTTGACGTTGCGCATCTTCCGGGCCGCGTTCTTCAGGTCCTTTTCGAAGGGCCCGTAGAATTCCTTCAGCGTGTCGATCCGGTTCCGCTTGCCCTCCTCGATCCGGTCGAGCTGGTCCTCCATGGCGGCGGTGAACTCCACGTCCACGATCCGGGGGAAGTTCTTGACGAGCAGCTCGTTGACGAGGATCCCGAGGTCCGTGGGGTGGATGCGCCCCTGTTCGAGCCTCACGTAGTTGCGCTCCTGGATGGTGCTGAGGATCGCCGCGTAGGTGCTGGGCCGGCCGATCCCCTTTTCCTCGAGCTCGCGCACCAGCATGGCCTCGGTGAACCGGGGCGGCGGCTGCGTGAAGTGCTGCTCGGGCTTGAGCTCCAGGAGCTTCAGGACTTCCGCTTCGCTGAGCTTCGGGAGGGCCTTGCCGTTGCCGTTCTCGTCGTCCGTGTCCTTGCCCTCCGTGTAGAGGATCGTGAAGCCCGCGAATTTCAGCACCGAGCCGCGGACCTGGAAGAGGCAGTCGGCCGCCGCGATGTCCACGGTCGTCTGGTCGTAGACGGCGGGGTTCATCTGGCTTGCCACGAAGCGGTTCCAGATGAGCTGGTAGAGGCGGAACTCGTCGTTCGAGAGGAAGGGCTTGACCTCGGCGGGACGCCAGGCGAGCGACGTGGGCCGGATGGCCTCGTGGGCGTCCTGGGCCCTCTCCGAGGCGGCGTAGACCCTGGCCTTGGCCGGCAGGAAATCCTTGCCGTACACCTCCTGGATGAAGGCGCGCGCCTCGGCGACGGCCTCGCCGGCGACACGGACCGAGTCGGTCCGCATGTAGGTGATGAGGCCCACGGGGCCTTCCTTGCCGAGCTCGATGCCCTCGTAGAGCTTCTGGGCCACCATCATGGTCTTCTTGGGCGAGAAGCGCAGCCAGCGCGAGGCCTCCTGCTGGAGCTTGCTCGTCGTGAAGGGCGGCAGCGGGTTTCGCTTCGTCTCCTTGCTCTCGACGGCGCTCACCGTGAAGGCCGATGTCTTGAGCCTCTCGACGAGTTCCCGGGCCTGGGCTTCATCTGAAACCTTGGCCTTCTTCCCCGCGATCTTGACGAGCCTGGCCTCGAAGGGCGGCGGGT
>ERZ795050.626-NODE-626-length-54056-cov-7.956130_pt1 | contig 54056 bp, 45 predicted proteins | sample MGYA00375134_ERZ795050 | MGnify/ENA primary metagenome ERZ795050 (study PRJEB30179, sample SAMN05720221) | activated sludge metagenome | isolation source: Anaerobic digester | place: Japan | collected 2015-05-26 ... | reverse complement strand
CGTGCGGCTCGGAGGCGGCCGGCGAAAGGATAGCCAAACGAGTAGCGACAGGCCGTCGTACCGGTTCTTTGACAATTGGGTCTGACCTCCCGCGGGTTGGCAACCCGCGGGAGGTTGGGGGTTGGGGTTACCCTCCCGAGGGTATTGGAGCCTTCGGGAGGGGGGCGGCAAGGGTGGCCTGGCTCAGTCGCCCACGGGGTACTGTGGGCGGAAGGCGAGCGGCTCGCCGCTGCCTTCGGCGGCAGGCTGGCCCTCGGCGGGCGGGACGGCCTTGGGGCCGGGCGTTTCGAAGACGATCCGCTCGACGCTGATGCGCACGGGGAGGGCTTCCTGCCCTGGGAACATTTCGAGATAGCGGTCGCTCACGGTGGCACGCACCTGGTCCTGGATGGCGAGGAGATTCGGGCGGTCGAAGAGGCGGCACCGGAGTCTGGCCTCGGACGGCACCTTGGCGCCCTTGGGGAGGACGAGTTCGAGGGCGGCGTCGGCCACTTCGTCCATGGCGTTCACCGTTCGCGTGATGGCTTGCTCGACGCTCGAGGCGCGGAAGGCGACGGGGCCGCTGGGGGTGTCGAAGAGGAGGTAGCGGCCTTCGGTGCAGGCGGTGACGATCTGGACGGCGCGCAGGACGGCTCCGACAATGAGCAAGATGGCCAGGGTGAGGGCGGCGGCGGTGATGGTGATTCGGTGGGAGCGGAGGACGCGGTAGTTGGCCAGGAGGGGGTCGAGGCGCTGGCGCCAGAGGTCGAGCGTGATGGTGAGGATGAAGGCGGCGCCGAGGATGCTGGCCGCGAAGTCGATCCAGTTTGCGATGCGGCGGAGCGGCTTGATGCTCATGCGCGGGCTCCCTTCCTGTCAGTGTTCCCGTTCGAGGTTCTCGATGAATGAGGTGTCCACTCGTCCGCTGACGAAGGCGCTGTGGCCGAAGACCTCGAGGTAGAGGGGGACGGTGGTCTTGACTCCTTCGACGACGACTTCCTCGAGGGCGCGGCGCATGCACAGTCGCGCCTCCTCGCGGGTGCGGCGGTGCACGATGAGCTTGGCGATGAGGGAGTCGTAGTTCGGCGGAATGCGGTAGCCGGCGTAGGCGTGGCTGTCTACCCGGACGCCGGGCCCGCCGGGCCAGTAGAGCTTGGTGATGAGGCCAGGGCAGGGCTTGAAGTTGTTGGCGGGGTCTTCGGCGTTGATGCGGCATTCGATGGCCGCGCCCTGAATCTTCACGTCCTCCTGGCGGAAGCTGAGCTTCTTGCCCGCGGCCGCCTGGATCTGCTCGCGGACGATGTCTATGCCGGTGACCATCTCGGTGATGGGGTGCTCGACCTGGATGCGGCAGTTCATCTCGATGAAGTAGTGGTTGCCGTCGGGGTCGACCAGGAACTCGACGGTTCCGGCGCAGCAGTATTTGGCGGCGGTGGCGATGCGGACGGCGTCGTCGCCGAGGCGGCGGCGGAGCTTGGGGGTGATGATGGGACAGGGGGCTTCCTCGACGAGCTTCTGGTGGCGGCGCTGGAGGCTGCAATCGCGCTCGCCGAGGTGGACGACTCGGCCGGTGGAGTCGGCGAGGATCTGGACTTCGACGTGTCGGGCGCGTTCGATGACCTTTTCGATGTAGACGGCGGGGTTTCCGAAGGCGGCCTCGGCCTCGGAGCGGGCGACGGCCACGTGGTTCATCAGGGCGATCTCGTTGTTGGCGCGGCGCATGCCGCGCCCCCCGCCGCCGCGCGCGGCCTTGATCATGACGGGGAAGCCGACCTGGCGTGCCACGTCGCGCGCCTGGTCATCTGTCTCGATGGGGCCTTCGCTGCCGGGGACGATGGGCACGCCGCATTTCTTGGCGAGTTGGCGAGCGGAGGCCTTGTTGCCCATGAGCTGGAGGGTTTCGACCGAAGGGCCGATGAAGGTGAGGTGGCAGTCGCGGCAGACTTCGGCGAAGTGGGCGACTTCGGAGAGAAAGCCGTAGCCGGGGTGGATGGCGTCGGCGTCGGCCACTTCGGCGGCGGCGATGATGTGGGGGATGTTCAGGTAGCTCTGCGAGCTTTCGCCGGGGCCGATGCAGATCTTGTGGTCGGCCTGGTTCAGGTAGAGCGCGCCGGCGTCGGCCTCGGAGTAGACGCACACGGTCTGGATGCCGAGTTCCTTGCAGGCTCGGATGACCCGGAGGGCGATCTCACCACGCGAGGCGATCAGGATTCGCGAGAACACGACCACGGGCTCCTAGCGGCGAGAGCGGTCAGCCTCTCTTCGGGGCGATGACGAAGAGCGGCTGGCCATATTCCACGGTGCGGCCGTTCTCGGCCTCGATGGATTGGACGACGCCTTCGACCTCGGCCTTGAGCTCGTTCATGACCTTCATGGCTTCGATGATGCACAGCACGGTGTCGGGCTTGACTTCGTCGCCGACCTCGACGTACGGCTCGGCTTCGGGCGACGGCGCGCGGTACAGGATGCCGACCATTGGCGACTTGACAACGTGGACGCCGTCCGCGAGGGGCTTGGGCGGGGTGCCGGGCTTGGGGGCGTCGGACGGCGCGGCGGGCGACGGAACGGCCACCGTGGCCACGGGCGCAACCTCCCGGCCGCGGCCCCGCCGGAGCGCCACCTTCAGGTCGTCCACCTCGATCTCCAGTTCGTCGAGCTTCCGGGCATCCATCAGGCCGGTGAGCTTCTCGACCAGTTCGCGGATCTTCTCGAAGTCCATCTGTGTGCTCCCGTCTCGCGCGGCACGGGCGCCCGGCGGCGGGCGGCGCTAGGCGCGTTCGAGGTAAAGGCCGGTGCGCGTGTCCACCCGCACGCTCCCGCCCTGCTCGACGAACAGCGGCACCTGGATGGTGACGCCGGTCTCCAGCGTGGCCGGCTTGGTCGCGCCGCTCACGGTGTCGCCGCGCACGCCGGGGGGCGTGTCAATCACCTTGAGCACGACGCTGTCCGGCACCTGCACTTCGATCACGGCGTTGTCGTGGAACGAGACGAGGACCTCCATGTTTTCCTTGAGATACTTGTCCTTGCCGCCGAAGGCTTCCGGGCTGACGGGCAACTGCTCGAAGTTCTCGGGGTCCATCAGCACATAGTGGTCGCCCTCGCGGTACAGGTACTCCATGGCGCGCTTTTCGATGTAGGCCTGCTCGATCCGCTCTTTCGAGGCGAACGTCGGCTCGATCACCTGGCCTGTCTGCACATCCTTGAGCCGCGTGCGCACGAAGGCGTGGCCTTTGCCGGGCTTGATGTGCTGGAAGTAGACGACCTGGTACAGCTTCCCGTTGTAGATGATCGTCATCCCGTTCTTCAGGTCGTTGGTCGTGATGATCGGCACGGCAGACATTACCTCCTGGAGACAAGGTGCTGAACTCGCACGCCCTACGCCCCGACGGCTCGCCCTATAGGATAGCAGCTTCGAGCGATTTCGGCAAGGACGAGAGAAGCTCGGCGCCGTCCCGGCGCACGTGGACCAGGTCCTCGATGCGCACTCCGCCCCACCCATCCAGGTAGATGCCGGGCTCGACGGTGACGACCATTCCCTCGGCCAGGGTGTCCTCGGAGCGGGCGCTGAGGCTGGGGCTCTCGTGGACGCGCAGGCCGACGCCGTGGCCCAGGCCGTGCTTGAAGGCGTCGCCGTAGCCGGCCGCCTCGATGTGCTTGCGGGCCGCGGCGTCCACCTCGCGGCAGGGCACGCCGGGGCGAATGGCGGCGATGGCCATCTCCTGGGCCGCGCGCACGACCTCATAGACCTTGCGCCAGCGCGCGCTCGGAGGGCCGAGGAAGAGCACGCGGGTGCAGTCGGAGCAATAGAGGTTGCGCTGCGCGCCCCAGTCTATCAGGACGGCATTGCCCGCCCGAATGACGGCGCGCGTGGGCTGCGCGTGGGGCAGCGAACTGCGGCGGCGGGCGGCGACGATGGCCTCGAACGAGCTTCGCTGCGCGCCGCGGCGCCGCATCTCCTGCTCAAGGTCCAGGGCCACGTCGGCCTCGGTGCGGCCCGCGGCGAGGCGCGAGCGGACGGCCTGAAACGAGGCGTCGGCCAGGGCCGCGGCACCGCGGATCGCGGCGAGCTCGGCCTGGTCCTTCACCTGCCGCAGCTTCTCGACGAGTCCCTTCGTCGGCACCGTCTTCGCGCGCTTGAGTTCTTTGGCCAGGTCGCCGTGGGTGGCCACGGTGAGGACGTTCGGCTCGAAGCCGAGCGACTTGACGCGGGCGGACGTGGCCAGGCTGGCGGCGGACTTCACGAGGGAGACGGTGTGGCGCACGACCTCGCAGTCGGGGGCTTCGGCGGCGGCCTGCTCGGTGTAGCGGCCGTCGGTGATGAGCCAGGCCCGTTTGCGGCCGACCAGGAGATACGAGCTGTCGCCGCGGAAGCCCGAGAGGTAGGTCACGTTGGCCGTGTCGGCGACCAGGAAGGCGTCGAGCTTCTCCTGGCGCACGAGGTGGCGGAAGCGGTCGAGGCGTTCGGCGTGGCGGCTCACCGGGGTCGCAGCTCCTTGAGCATCTTGAGGCCGTCGGCGGCCTCTGGGGTGGTGGGGTGCTTCTGGGCGAGGCGTTCGAGGGTCTTGATCGCCTCCTCGCGCTTCTTGGCGGCGGCCTGGGCCTTCGCGGCGAGGAGCAGGGCTTTGGGGGCGTTGGGGCCGTCGGGGTCGGCGGCGGCCAGGTCGAGCCCCTCCTTGGCGGCCTCGTCGTGCTTGGCCTGCTGGAAGAGGATTTGGGCGCGCCTCAGGCGGGCCTGGCCCTGGAGCTCGGAGGCCGGGTAGCCGGCGAGGAGCCGGGAGGCGGCATCGAGGGCTTTGTCGAGCTGCCCGTCGCCCAGGTAGAGGTCAGTGAGGAAGAGCAGCAGGTCGTCGGCGTACTCGCTCTCCTTGTTGCCCCGCACGAGTTCCTCGGCCTGCTTCACGGCCTCCTTCTGGTTGCCCTCAGCGGCCGCGAGGCGGGCGCGCAGCAGCGACGAGTAGCCCACCAGCCGATCGGTCGGGAATTCCCAGTCCCACTCGTCGAGCGCCTCGTGGGCCTCCTTGTAGAGCTTGCGGCTGGTGTAGTCCTCCACGGTGCGGGGGAAGGAGCCCCGGCGGGCGGCCTGGACCCCCTCGGTGCGGTCGTGGATGGGCATGTCGGCGGCGCGCTCATAGGCTTTGAGGGCGGCGGGCGCGTCGCCCTTGGTGCGGTAGACGTCGCCGAGGCGGATCTGGGCGAGTCGCACCTGGGCGTCGGCGGCCTGGGCATGCTGGGTGAGGGTTCTCGTATAGGCCTTCTCCGCCTGCTCGAGGTCGTTGAGATAGTAATAGTAGATGTCGCCCTTCTCGTTCGAGAGGCGCGCGCGAAACGCCACGTCCTTGGCGCGCTTCTCGGCAGCGTCGAAGATGCGGAGGGCCTCCTCGGCGCGCTCGCGGGCGTTCCGTTCGACGGCCTGGGGGTCGGCCTTCTCGGCGTCCTTGAGTTTCAGGTCGCGCACGTGGCGGCCCACGAGCAGGCAGTGCTGCACGAAGGCCGCGTCGTCGAGTTCGCCGCCGCGCTCGACCAGCGGCCGCCCGGCGGCCACGATGAGAGCAGGGTCCTCCAGTTCGGCGGCGGCCTGCACGGCGGCGAGGAGGTCCGGAGTCGCCATCTTGTCGAACTGGTAATCCTGGAGAATCGGCTGGTAGTCGGCCACCTTGTCCCAGTGGCCGGCAGCGGCCCGGGCGTAGGCGGGGCCGGCGCGGACCTTCTGGCGCACCGTGTAGGCGGCGTTCTGGCTCTGGAGGGTGAGGGTCACCGTGTAGTCGCCGGGCCGCAGGTACACGTGGCTCGGGTCGCGCGCGGTGCTCGTCGTGCCGTCGCCGAAGTCCCACGACGGCTGGCACAGGAGCGCCCGGTTGGCGGGCCGGCTGGTGTCTTTGAACGCGAAGCGCACGAGCATCTTGCCATCGTCGAGCAAGGCATCGCCTTCGTTGGAGTACGAGAAGTCGGCGCTCAGGGCCTGGCCGCGCACCTCGTAATCCACCAGTTTGCCGTAACGCAGCGGGGCGAAAGCCTGGGGCGGGATGATCTGGAAGTGGAGGAACTTCTGCCCGCGCTGCATGCCGGGCATCCACCAGGCCACGCCGGCCGCCTGGGCGCCGGAAGCCTCGATGTGCACCAGGGTGATCGCGTGCAGGCCGGCCTTGAGCGTGAGCGGCTCGCTGGCCACGTGCTGGTCGCGCGGGGTGCCGCCCAGCTGCGTCCACGAGGCCGCGGGGGCGCCGTCCACGAGCAGAAGGCCCAGATCGTCCACCACGATGGCGAACGTGATCTGCGTCTCCTTGTCGAGGGCGAGCCAGCCCTTGTAGAGGCTCATGTAGTTGTCGGAGGGGCCGAAGAGGTTGAGGCCGTGGAAGATCTGTTGGACGGGCGCGGCGCCGTAGGCGGGCAGGGCCTTGGCCCACGCGTCACGGGCCTGCGCCAGGGTCTTGACCTCGCCGCCCTTGAAGGGGCGCGTCTCGAGCCACACGCCGCGCTGCGGCTCCCAGTCGCTGGCGACGGGCTTGGCCGCGGGGTTGCCGTAGTAGATGTGCATGGTGTCGGAGGGCGTCGCGATGCCGGCCACCAGGCTCACGTAGCCGCCGAAACCGATGTCCACGATCTTGAAGGGCGCCGGCTTGCCGCCGATCTCCACCCGCAGGTCGGCCCCGTCGGGTTGGAGGAACTCCGCCGTCGGGAAGCTGACGAACACACAGTCGAGGTCGGGAAGTTTCGGCTGCTTGGCTTCGGGGGCTGGAATGGAGACCGTGCGGCGCGCCTGCCAGGCGGCGTACTGGCCCCAGGTCTCAGCGGCGAGTGCGGTCGCGCCCGCCGCCAGACACGCTGTCGCTGCCGTCAGCCATCGGGTCATCGCTATCGCGTTCATAGGCTCCGCCGCCCCTCGCCCCAGGCAACGGTAGCAAATCCCGCGAGCCAAGTCAACCGGCGGACGAAGATGCCCGCGGGGTGTGGGCCATCTCTGTAGGTAGCTTCTGCTGCGGATTCCCGTAGCGACAAGCGTCCCGCTTGTCGAACGGATGAAGGGAGCCGCAAGTGGAACGCTCGCGGCTACCTCTGCCTCGGGCCTTCCCCTGTTCCGGGGACTCTCCCATCAGAAACCACCTACGATTCCGGCCCGCACCCCGATGCCCACAGGGGGGCTTGCGTTGCGTGGGCGGCCTGGCTATCTTCAAGCGAATGAGCACGTCACGCATCGCCGTGCTGCGCCCTGGGGCTCTGGGCGACGCAGTTCTGACCTTGCCCGTCCTCGAGTCGCTGTCAGCAACAGGAGCCGCGGTGACGGCTGTGGGGCACGCCGTGTTCGCCCTCGCCGCCGACTGCGGGCTGGCGGCGGCACATGTTGCCTTCGATGATGTGCGGCTGCTCGGTCTCTTCGCCGATGGGGGCTCGTGCAGCCTGTTCGCTGGCTTCGATCTCGCCATCGCCTATGGCAGCGGCGATTCGTCTCTGGCGGCCAGCCTCCGTCGCAGCGGCGTGCGCCGCGTGGTCCAGTGGCCATCCCGTCCGCCGGCCGGCGCCCACATGGTTGCCCATCTGCTCGGGGCGATCGAGACAGCGGGGCTGGGAGCGGCGTGCCGCGCGCCTTCGCTGCCGCCCCGAACGGCGTGGCTGGATGCCGCGCGCGCCTGGCTGGGCTCCCAAGGGCTGAGCGGCGCCTTCGCGGCCATCCACCCCGGCAGCGGCGGGCGCGCCAAGCGGTGGCCCGTCGAGCGCTTCGCGGCCTTGGCGCCTGCGTTGGCGCTGCCGATCGTCTGGCTCCTCGGCCCTGCCGAGCAGGCGGATGACGAGGCGCGCGAAGCGGGCCGGCGGCTGGGGGTTATGGCCGAGAACCTCCCCCTGACCACACTTGCCGGTCTGCTCGCGAGTTGCTCGGCCTACGTGGGGAACGACTCGGGCGTGACGCACCTGGCCGCCGCGGTCGGGGCGCCCACGGTAGCGCTCTTCGGCCCCACGGACCCGGCCGTATGGGCTCCGCTGGGGGCCGACGTGAGGGCGCTGGGCGGACCGGGGGCGGGTGGGTTCGCCGCTCTGTCGGTGGAGGCCGTTGCCGACGCCGCGCGCCGCATGCTCGCGCTCAGGCACCCTCGCTAGGGCCCTTCTCCGCCGCTCCCCCCTCTGTTTGCTCGGGCGCCGCCTCGCCGCTCTGCGGGGCCTCGGCGGCCGGGGGCGCCTCAGGCGCCCCGGCCTCGGGACCGGCCTTGGGAGCAGGCGGCTGGAGCGGCACGGCCGGCTTCGGGTCCAGCTCGGGCGTGCACGAGTGTTCCGGGCACTCGCCCCGCAGGGCGGCCAGGATGTCGGGCAGGATCGCCTCGAAGAGGGCCGTCTTCGAGAGCGTGCCGGCCGCGACGTGCGGGGTGGCCACGACGTTGTCGAGCTTGAGCAGCGGGTTGTCCCTGGGCGTCGGCTCGACGGCCCAGGCGTCTATGGCCGCGCCGCCGAGGCGGCCTTCGCGCAGGGCGTCGGCCAGGGCCGCCTCGTCCACCAGCCCGCCGCGCGCGGTGTTGACGAGGAACGCCGTGGGCTTCATGAGGGCCAGCCGGTCGGCGTTGACCAGGTTCGCGGTCTCGGGCGTGAGCGCGGCGTGAAGCGACACGAAGTCGGCCTCGCGCAGCAGGTCGTCAAGCTCGCGGCGCCCGAGGCCCATCTCGGCCTCTTCCTCCTCCGAGAGGCGCTCCTTGTCGTAGTACACGAGCTTCATGCCAAACGCCGCGGCGCAGTGGGCGGTCTCGATGGCCACATCGCCCATGCCGATGAATCCGAGGGTCTTGTTGTGCACAAGGCCGATGCCGTCGAGCCCCGCCCAGTTATAGGCATAGGCGCCGTCGGCCGCCTTGCGCGGCGCGGGGCCGGCCTCCTTGAGCGGGCGTCGCACGACCCTCTGATGGGCAGGGATGAGCTTCTTGGCCAGCGCGAGCAGGAGCAGGATGGTGTGCTCCGCGCACGCCGTGTGAGCGGGCGCCGGACACAGGCTCACGTGCACGCCGGCCTCGCGCGCGGCCGCGAGGTCCACTCCCGCCGTGCGGCTGCCGACTTTGAGCACCAGGCGCAGTTCACGCGCCTTCTCCAGCGTCTCGCGCGTCAGCGGTCGCCGCGCGCCGCTGAGGCCCGTGACAAGCACGTGAGCCGTCTCGAGCAGCTTCCCGGCCGCCTCGGGCTCCCCGTCGTCGCACTGGGCAAGCTCGAGCGGCAGCCCCTCCGGCTGATGCTCTCGCAGGAACGCCGCCAGGGCGTCAAACCAGGCCTGGGACACTCTCTCGTGCAGCAGGATCGTCGCCATCGCTTGCTCCTGGGGTTGCAGCGGGTGGCCACATTATATCAAAGGGGCGCCCGATTGCAATCGAGGCAGGACCTCGGCCAGCGACTTGATCACGTCGCGCCCGGTGCGCGAGCCGCTTCGGTCGAGGAGCAGGGCGCGACACCCGGCCGCCCGCGCGCCTGCGACATCCTCCTCGGGCGAGTCCCCGATCATCAGCACCCGACTCGCGGCGGCGCCGGCCAGTTCCACTGCGGCGTCGAAGATGCGGCGCGACGGCTTGGCAAAGCCGGCCTCCGCCGAGGCGAGCACGAAATCAGTTGCGTTCGACAGCCCCAAGCCCTCGCAGATGCGCGCGAGGCGGGAGTCGAAGTTCGACACGATGCCCAGGCGAAGGCCGGCCTCGCGGAGGCCGCGGAGGCCCGGCAAGGCATCGGGGAAGAGACGCCAGTTCCCGGGCTCCGCGAATCGCTCGAACAGGGCATGAAAGCACGCTTCTCCGGGCGGTGCCAGGCCCGCCAGCTCGAACGTGCGCCGCACTGTGCCCCGCCACCAGGCCCTCTCCATCGCGTCGGACGTCTCCAGGCCGCCGGTGCCCGCGAATCGCACGGGCGCGCGCTCGCGCCACGCGGCCCGGAACCCGGCCTCCAGTGCGGCAGCCTCGGCGCGGAGGCCGTGCTCCCGCGCCACAGTGGCGTACACCGCACCCACCGACGGCTGTGGCACGAACAGCGTGCCCGCGGCGTCCAACAGCACCGCGTCGCACGCAAGATCGCGGTTCAGCTCGCGCACGACGTGCTCCTGCTCTCAGTGCCGAACCCAGCAAAGCGGAATCCCCCGACATTTGCAAGCCTCCTTGCCCACTACTATAATGAATCAACTCTGCGAACCCCGTCCGTCACGCGCGCGCATGGCGCACCAGGAGTGACCCGGCTTGGCGACCTGTCTGATCACAGGCGGCGCGGGCTTTATCGGCTCGAGCCTTGCCCGCGCTCTCCTCGAACGCGGCGACACGGTGCGCGTGCTCGACAACTTCTCAACGGGCAAGCGCGAGAATCTCGCCGACCTTGCGGGCCGAATCACGCTGTTCGAGGGCGACGTCGCCGACATCGCCCTCCTCCGCGAAGCCGTGAGGGGCGTCGAGTACGTCTTTCACGAGGCCGCCCTCGCCTCCGTGCCTCGCTCCGTCGAGGACCCCCTCGGCACGCACGAGGCCAACGTGACCGGCACCGTGCGGCTGCTCGCGGCGGCGCGCGACGCCGGCGTCAGGAGGCTGGTCTACGCTGCGTCGTCCTCGGCCTACGGCGACCAGCCCGCCTTGCCCAAGGTCGAGACGATGGCCCCCAGCCCCCTGTCCCCCTATGCCGTCTCGAAGCTCGCCGCCGAGTACTACTGCCAGGCATTCGCCGCCTGCTACGGCCTTGAAACGGTCTGCCTCCGATACTTCAACATCTACGGTCCCCGCCAGGACCCCGCGTCCGTCTACGCCGCCGTGATCCCGCGTTTCATCGTGGCCATGCTGCGGGGCGAGCGCCCCGTGATCTATGGCGACGGCGAGCAGTCGCGCGACTTCACCTACATTGCGGACTGTGTGAGTGCGAACCTGCTGGCCGCCACCGCGCCCAGGGCAGTGGGCAAGACGGTAAACGTCGCCTGCGGCAAGCGCTATACCCTCAATGAGCTCGTGGCGCTGCTCAACCAGATCCTCGGCTCCGCCATCGAGCCGATCTACGAGCCCGCCCGACGCGGCGACGTGAAGCACTCGCAAGCCAGCATCACCGAGGCCCGGCGCCTCCTCGGCTACAGGCCGCACTACTCCTTCAAGAAGGGGCTGCGCGAGACCGTGGCCTGGTTCCAATCGCATCTGGCCTGAACCCCAAGGAACCCTCACGATGCTTTCCCTCGACTACATCCGCGAGAACCCCGACGCCGTCCGCGCCGCCTGCCGCGACAAGCGAGCCGCCGTCAACGTGGACGAGCTCCTCGCCCTCGACGCCGAGCGGCGCGACCTGCTCCGCAAGGTCGAGGACCTCCGCAGCGAGCACAACGCCGCCTCCAAGAGCATCGCACCCAAGAAGAAGGCCGGCGAGGACCTGGCGGCGACCTTCAAGCTCCTCGGCGAACTCTCCGACCACATCAAGAGCCTGGAAGGAACCCTGAGCGAGCTACAGGCCAAGCTGGATGCCTTGCTCCTCTACGTCCCCAATTGCCCCTCCGATGCCGTTCCACCGGGCGACGACCCCGCGAAGCACAACGTCGTCCGCCGCACCTGGGGCGAGCGGCGCTCGTTCGATTTCGAGCCTAAGCCCCACTGGGAACTGGCTAAGGCATTGGGGATTATAGACTTCGAGCGCGCCGCCAAACTCTCGGGCGCCGGTTTCGCGCTCTTCACCAACCTGGGCGCGCGCCTCGTGCGCGGCCTGATGAACTTCATGCTCGACCTGCACACGACCGAGCACGGCTACACCGAGGTCTGGCCCCCGAAGCTCGTGAACCGCGCCTCCATGACCGGCACCGGCCAACTCCCGAAGATGGAAGAGGACATGTACCGCTGCGACGCCGACGACCTCTTCCTCATCCCGACGGCGGAAGTGCCTGTCACGAATATACATAGAGACGAGATCCTCGACGGCTCCCGCCTGCCGATCTACTACACCGCCTACACCCCCTGTTTCCGTCGCGAGGCCGGCTCGTATGGCAAAGACACACGCGGCCTCATCCGCGTCCACGAGTTCGACAAGGTGGAACTCGTGAAGTTCGTCCGCCCCGAGACCTCCTACGACGAACTGGAGGCGCTCACGGCCAATGCCGAAGCCGTTCTCCAGCGTCTCGGCCTCGAGTACCGCGTCATCGAGCTGTGCCGCGGCGACCTCAGCTTCGCCTCCGCAAAGACCTATGACCTCGAGATCTGGGCACCAGGCGTCCAACGCTGGCTCGAGGTCTCGTCGTGCTCGAACTTCGAGGAGTTCCAGGCCCGCCGCGCGGGCATCCGCTTCCGCGACAAGGGGCAGAAGCCGCGATTCCTCCACACCCTCAATGGCTCGGGCGTGGCCTTCGCCCGCCTCGTGCTCACGCTCATCGAGGCCAACCAGCAGGCCGATGGCAGCATCGTGATTCCAGACGCGCTGAGGCCTTACGTCCGCGGCATCGAGCGCATCGAGCCGCGCACCTGATACATCGGAGCGGAACTCTCCACTCCGGAGAAACGTCCAAGCAGCCAGATGGCTCCAGGGGAGCCTAACCAAGGCGATCAGGAGCACAAGCCGATGGCACAGCGTATCTCAGGCGTTCTGCTCGCTCTGGCCGGCCTTCTCGTCATCGGGGCGCTCGTGGCCTGGGGCGTTGACACTCACCGTGCTGCCACCAGCGGCCCGCGCTGGCGCCGACGCCTTGTCACCGCAGGTTTGGCCGTCCTCGCGGCCCTGGGCGCTTACGGCTGCGACTCCGGGGCGGGCGTCCCGAGGCCCGTGGCCGATCAGGCGGCGGCCAACGACGTGCCCCTGCCGGACACGCCCGAATGGAAACACATCGAGACCACCTGGCGCGAGGCCAGCGAGGTTGCTTCTGGCAAGCGCGGCCCCTACCCCTTCGATCGCGCGGGCAAAGAGAAGCTCCTCGCCGCACTCAAGGCCGCTGTCGCAGGGGTCGAGGCCCTCCAGCAGCGCGCCGCGCTCAGCGACGCCGCGGCCGGCCTCCTCAAGCAGGACCTCGCGCTCCTGGAGCGCGGGGTCCAGGAGAACCGCCCCACCGAGATGAAGATGGCCACCTGCTACGCGCCGATGCCCTTCCGCCCCGTCGAAGACAGCCTGAAGCGCCTGGCCGACCGCCTCCCGCTCCTCGAGAAGCTCGCCGCAGCCGGCAAGGTCCCGCGGCAGGTCATTGGAAAGGTGATTGCCACCGTGGAACGCGACATCACCACGCTCGGCGACGAGAAGCTGCTGGCAGGCCTCGTCGAGCCCGACCGCCAGAGAGCCGAGGAGACTCGCAAAGCCGCGGCCGACCTCGTCGCCAAGCTCAAGGCGGCAATGGGCGACTAGAAGTAGATTGGTGCCGCTCCCTACGGCGGGTTCCAATGCCTCCGGCAGGGGGCGGAATGCCGCGCCAGCGAGGTGGGGATTGCGTCAGGACTCTCTTGTCTTCGAGCTCACCCAACGCTGCAACTACGACTGCCTGCATTGCTATAATGCGTGGAAGAACCCCGTGGACTACCCGATGGGGGAACTGCCCACGGGCGAGACGCTGGCGATGTTGGGCAAGATGCTCGGTGAGACAGGGGCGAGTCTCGTGACCCTGAGCGGCGGGGAGCCGCTGCTGCGGAGCGACGTCTACGAGGTTGTGGATTTCCTGGTGAAGCGGGGCGTGGCGATCAACTTCATCACCAACGCCTCGCTGCTCGATGAGGCGGCAATAGCCCGCCTGTCGCCCGACAAGGTGGGTGTTTTCGAGGTGCCGCTGCTGTCGTGCGAACGGGCGATTCACGACAGGATGAGCGGGGCGCCCGGGGCGTTCGACAAGATGACGAACGCCGTGGCCGACCTCAAGCTCCGCCGCCAACGGGTGGTCGGCGTGTTCGTGGCGACGCGGCTGAACCTGTCCGCCTGGCGCCAGACGGCCGAACTGGGCATCGCGCTCGGCGTGGACGGCATTATGTTCAACCGCTTCAATCCAGGCGGGCGCGGCATCGAGAACCTGCCCTTGCTCCAAGCCACGCCCGCGGAGCTTCAGGCGGCGCTCGACGACGCGGAGCGGATTTGCGAGGAATACGACTTTCCAATAAGCTGCTCCATCGCCATGCCGCCCTGCTTGCTCGACACTAGGCGCTACCGGCGATTGACCTTCGGCTTCTGCGCCGCGGGCACCGAGCGGGCGTACTACACGCTCGACCCGCTGGGCAATGTGCGGCCCTGCAATCACTCGCCGACGATTCTGGGCAATATTCGCACGGTGCCGTTCGAGGCGATGGCTACGGGGCGTGCGATGCGTGAGTTCAAGGCGGCGCGCCCCGGCTTCTGCCGCGGATGCCGCATCGAGGAGACATGCCTGGGCGGCTGCAAGGCCGCGGCCGAAGCCGCATGCAGGGACCCGTCCGCGATGGACCCGTTCCTCGCGGCGTTTCACGGCACGGCCAGGAAGCTTGGGTGAACAGGATGGCGCCTCTCCGACGTCATCGTGAGCCGCTCGAACGACATTTCAGGGGCTTGCCGCTGCAACAGGGGCATCGTCCTGCATTGCGGCGTCAAGCCCGTGAGAGGTCCCTCGACGAGCTCGGAATGACAGGGGCGACGCTCTGCCCCGTCGCCTGGGCCGCCGCCTGCCACGTGAACGGAGGAACAGGATGGAGCCATTGAGGATCGGGTTCATTGGAACCACCGCGCCCCACGCGTTCATGTTTCTCGACACGCTGCGGCTGATGCCCGAGACGGTGGGCCGCATCGCGCTGGTCGAGAGCGACATGGCGCGCATTGACAAGGCGGCCTGCGAATTCGTGTACGGCAGCTACGAGGACATGCTGTACGCCGAACGGCCTCAGTTGTGCTTCATCATGCAGCGGGCCGACGAGGTGGAGGACCCCGCGCTGCGGTGCGCCGAGAATGGCGTGCCGTTCGTGCTCGACAAGCACTGCGCGCGGTCGGCCGAATCGCTGCGCCGCATTGTGGACGCCTGCGCGCAGTACCAGGTGAGAATGGCCACGGGCTACATGTGGCGCTACAGCCCCATCGCGCGGCAACTGCGGGCGTGGGTGGCGGCGGGGATGTTCGGCCGGCCATTCTGCTTCGACATGCGAATGGTCACCACCTCGGCTGAAGTGCGCCTCGGCGACGAGCAGTTCGCCTGGCTCTTCGAGCGCGACAAGTCGGGCGGCGGCGTGCTGCTGTGGCTGGGCTGCCACTACATTGACATCGCGCGCTTCATCCTCCAGCGCGAGGTGGTGGCCGTATCAGCCATGACCTCGCGCCTCACGACGTCGGCCAGCGACGTCGAGGACGTTGCGAGCGTTTCGTTCCAGCTTGAGGACGGCATCGTGGGCACGCTGCACTGTGCCTACGTGATGCCGAAGGGGCTCAAGGACGCCTACGACACTTCGTTCGGCCTCTGGGGCAGCGAGGGCGACGCCACGTGGGCCCCCGTTATCGGGCTGAACCCCACGCTGCGCATCCGCTCGGTACACGGCGACATGGCCCGTTGCCCCGAGCGCACGATCCAGTACCACGACACGCCCGAGCCCAAGGCTTACTGCGGCACGCAACTGGCCGTGCATTTCCTGCGCGACATGGTCACCAGCCTGGCGGCCGGACGCGACTTCGTCACCACGGGCGAAGACGCCTTGAGGGTGCTCGAGATCTGCGAGGCCGCCTACCAGAGCGCCGAGACGGGCCAACGCGTCGAGCTCCCGCGGTGACGAGCGACAACGTGTGTGTCCGTCCGTGTCTGTCCGTGTCTGTCCGTGTCTATCCGTGTCATCTGAGGAGCATGCCCCAATGACCCGAAGGGAACGCGACACGCTGAGGACGCTCGCGCGACAGGTCGCCGAGATCGCGGCCCTGCCCGTGCAGCAGGAGACCATCCAGGCCCACAAGGCGCTCAACGCCCTGAAGCCCATTCGCCCCATGGTGATGATTGACCAGGTGTGCTGGCACGAGATGAACGTGGACGACGAACTGACGCTGCGGACGGCGGACCCGTTCTGCCGCGGCATCGAGACCCGCCTCCGCCGCACGCTCTACCAGTGGCGGCACATGCGCGGCGACATGGTGGTCGAGCCGTTCCTGGAGTTCGGCAAGGCCATCCGCGGCATGGGCTTCGGCCTCGGCGTGGTCGAACAGACCGCCGTCACCGACCCCAAGAGCGACGTGGTGGGCCACCAATTCGAGGACCAGCTCAAGACCGAGGCCGACCTCGAGAAGATCCGCATGCCCCAGGTGTGGCACGACGAGAAGGCCACGGCCGAAACCGAGACGCGCGCGAACGACATCCTCGGCGGCATCCTGGGCGTCCGCATGCAGGGCGCCTACCCCGTCTTCTCGCCCTGGGACAGCATTGTGTGCTGGCACGGGGCGGAGGAGACGATCATGGACCTGGCGTTCCGCCCCGAGTTCATGCACCAGATCATCGCGCGGGTGACGGAGTGCAGCCTCTCGATGCTCGCGCAGCTCGAGGCCCAGGGCCTGCTCGGCCACCACCAGGGCACCATCCACTGCACGGGCGCCTACACCGATGAACTGCCCGCCCGCGGCTTCGACCCCGCCCGGCCACGGCCGGCCGACCTGTGGACCTACGCCATGGCACAGATTTTCTCCACCGTCTCGCCCGCCATGCACGAGGAATTCGAGATCAACTACGCTCGGCGCTGGACGCAGCAGTTCGGCCTCTGCTACTACGGCTGCTGCGAGCCGCTGGACGAGAAGGTGGACATGATCCGCAAGCTGCCCAAGGTGCGCAAGATCTCGATGAGCCCGTGGGTGAATGTGGACAAGGGCGCCGAGCGGATTGGCCGCGACTTCGTCTTCAGCCGCAAGCCGAACCCCGCCTTCCTGGCCGGGCCCACCTGGCAACCCGAGGTCGTGGAGAAGGACCTGCGCGACACCCTGGCCGCCTGCCAGCGCCACGGCTGCCCCTGCGAACTGATCCTCAAGGACATCTCCACCGTCTGCTACGAGCCGCAGCGCCTGTGGGCCTGGGCTGAGATCGCACGGAGGGTGGCGAGAGGATAACCTGTTGGAAATCGCCCGGCGGATTGGACGGGCTTGCGGTGGAGTTTGTGGATGCTATGGACCGAGCGGCCAGAGGCAAACACCGCGCGGTGCTGTCGCTCGTTCCGCAGGGGAAGCTTCAACCGGCCGACCTGGCTAGCCGTTGGCCAGGAGCTTGCGGAACTCGTCTTCGCTGATCACCGTGACGCCCAGGTCGCGAGCCTTGGCCAGCTTGGAGCCGGCGGCTTCGCCGGCCACCACATAGTCGGTCTTCTTGCTCACGCTCGAGGCTGCCCGCCCTCCCCTCTCGCGCACCAGCGCCTCCGCCTCCTCCCTGGTCAGGTGCTGAAGGGCGCCTGTGAACACGAAGGTCTTGCCCGCAAAGGCGCTTGTTGCCGGTTCGATCCGCTTGGGCAGCGGCGGGAACTGCACTCCGGCTCGGCGCAGCCGCTCGATGGCGGCCAGATTGCTCGGGTTGTCGAGGAATTCACGGACCGAGCGGGCCAGCGTCGGGCCGATCTCGTGCGTGCTGGCCAGGCGGGCCTCGTCGGCAGCGAGGAGGGCCTCCAGCGAGCCGAACTCCTGGGCGAGCACGTCGGCGACGTGTTCGCCCACATGCCGGATTCCCAGGGCGAACAGGCAGCGCGCGAGGGGCCTCGTCTTCGATGCCTCGATGGCGTTGAGGAGATTGCGGGCCGACTTCTCGCCCATTCGCTCGAGGCCCGCCAGTTGCTCTTGGGTCAGGTCATAGAGGTCGGCGGGGCTGGCCACCAGCCCCTTCTCCACCAGTTGGTCCACAAGCTTGGTCCCCAGGCCCTCGATGTCCATCGCCGCGCGCGAGGCGAAGTGCTCGATCCGCCCCTTCACCTGCGCCGGGCAGCCGAAGTTGATGCACCGCGCCACGACCTCGCCCTCCGGCCTCTGGGCCCTCGCGCCGCAGACCGGGCAGTTCTCGGGCATCCGGAACTTCCGTTCGGAACCCGTGCGCTTCTCCAACACCACGCCAACGACCTCGGGGATCACGTCTCCTGCACGCTGCACGACCACAGTGTCGCCGATTCGCACATCCTTGCGATCAATCTCGTCCTGATTGTGGAGGGTGGCGTTGGCGACCTCCACGCCGCCGACCCGGACGGGCTCGAGCCGCGCAACAGGCGTGAGGGCGCCCGTGCGGCCGACCTGGACTTCGATGTCGCGCACAATGGTGGTGGCCTGGCGCGGCGCGAACTTGTAGGCCACCGAGTACCGCGGGCTCCGCGACCGCTCGCCCAGCCGCCGCTGTTGGTCCAGGCGATTGACCTTCAGCACCACGCCGTCCATCTCAAACGCGAATGCGTCTCGACCCTCCCCCATCCGCTGGCAGAAGCGGATGGCCTCGTCGAGCGTCCGACAAGTCGCCCTGGGTTGGACGACGCGAAACCCCAGCGCCTCGAGAAGATCGAGTTCCTGCTCATAGGTCTCGCAGGATCTGCCCTCCAGCCCGCCGATCCCATAGAGGAAGATCTGAAGGGGCCGTGAGGCGGTAATGCGCGGGTCGAGTTGGCGGAGCGAGCCCGCCGCCGCGTTCCGCGGGTTGGCGAACGGCTCCTGGCCCGCCTCCTCGATGCGGCGGTTCAGCTCGGCGAAGCGTTGCTTCTCCATGTACACTTCGCCGCGGACCTCGATCCGGGCCGGAGGCTTCACGCGCTCCTCGCGCAGAACCACAGGAATCGCCTTGATGGTGCGGAGGTTCTGCGTGACGTCCTCGCCCGTCTCGCCGTCGCCGCGCGTGGAGCCCAGCACGAGGCGGCCGCCCTCGTAGACCAGTTCGACCGCCAAGCCATCCAGCTTCGGTTCGGCCACCACCTCGAACGGTTCACCACCCAGGCCGTCGGCCGTTCGTCTCCACCATTCCGCCAGTTCGCCCTCGCTGGTCACCTTGCCGAGGCTCAGCATCGGGATCGTGTGGCGCACCGTGCCGAACGCCGCGACCGGTTGGCCGCCTACGCGCTGGGTCGGGGACTCGGGCGTGACCAGCTCCGGATACTCGGCCTCCAACCTGGCCAGCCGGTCGAACAGCCGATCATACTCGGCGTCGCTGACCTCAGGCCTATCCAGGACGTAGTAACAGTGGTTGTGATGCTCAATCTGCTTGCGAAGGCGTTCGGCTTCATCACGAATGCGGGCGGGGACCTCGGCCATGCCTTCTGCCCTTCCCACGATGCGCTGTGGCATGTCACCGCGTGAAGTACTCGCGGCTGGAGCGACGGACCAGCCCCACCACCACGAACACCAGGGCTCCGCAGGCCAAGGCGAGCAGGATCACGCTGGCGACCGGCTCCTGCGACGGGAGCTGGGCCGCTCCGCCTGAGCACACACAGAGCAACGCGCCGGCAAGCAGGCCGTCCCAGCGCGCGGCCCAGATTCGCCCGATGCCCAGCACGCCAAGAAGCAAGGCGAGCCCTGCCGCGATCTTGCCCCAGACACCCGCAGAAACAAGATGCGCGGCGAGCCCGGCAGCAACTGCCGCCAGGGCCAGACATTGGATCACGACGAGAAACGGCCGGTGCTGCGTGGGGGACGGCTCGGGCTCGGGCTTCGTTATCAGGCGCCCTGCCAGCCGCTCCCGAGGAGCCGGCGCCACCGTAGGAACCGGCTCCGGCTCGCCATCTGGCACGGCCTGCGTCGCGGTCTCGGCGGGCACCGGCTCCTTCAACCACGAACCCTCCAGCGTGGTGGGGCCGTGGGTGGGCTCGTAGCGGGCGCGAACGTCCCGCGGTCGAGAGAGCTCGTCAGCAGGGTGGGGCGAGGCTGCCGGCTCCTCTGCCCGGCTCGGTCCGGGGCTCTCAGAGGCAGGGGCCGCACCCTCTGCGGTCGGCTGCGAGGCGGTCGGCTGTGGGGCCTGTGGCGCCGCCCCCCCAGGCATGCCTTGCGGCGGAGCCAGCGCCGGCAGGCCGTCCAGGCCTGTATCGAGTTGGCCGGGAACATGAATGGCCGCTCCGCACGCCTTGCAGCGGCCGGTCATGCCCGCATAGCGGTCGTCTACCTTGAACACGCGGCGGCAGACGGAACACTCGCCCTGGATCATGGGTCAGTGCCTTCGCGTGCAGAGGGCTCCCGCTGGCCGCCGCCCATCGAGCGAGCGGAGAGGCAGGCGGAGCCGCATGCGCCGGCCCCGCCCACCTGCTCTCATCTCGGAATGGCCGCGTCGCGCGCGCTCTTGAAAGGGCTACTTTGAGCCCTTCTTCGCCGCCTTGGGCTTAGGCGGCTCCTCGGCCACCGCCTGGGCGGCCGCCAGCCGAGCGATGGGCACGCGGAACGGGCTGCACGACACGTAGTTCATGCCCACGCGGTGGCAGAACTTCACGCTCGACGGCTCGCCGCCGTGCTCTCCGCAGATGCCCACCTTGAGGTCCGGCCTGGTCGCCCGCCCGCGCTCGATGCCGCACTGGACGAGCTCGCCCACGCCCTTCTGGTCGAGGACGTTGAATGGGTCCTCCGGCAGGATGCCGGCCTCGATGTAGTGGGGCACGAAGCCGCCTACATCGTCGCGGCTGAAGCCGAACGTCATCTGCGTGAGGTCATTGGTGCCGAACGAGAAGAACTGCGTAGCCTGGGCGATTTCGCCGGCCAGCAGGGCGGCCCGAGGGATCTCGATCATCGTGCCGTAAAGATGCGGCACCTTCTTGACGCCGTACTTCGCGGCGACCTCGGCGTGCACCTTGCCCACGAGCGCCGCCTGGTTGGCCAGCTCCTTCACGTCGCAGGTCACGGGAATCATGATCTCGGGCAGGGCCTTCTTGCCCTCCTGGGCCAGCTCGGCCGCGGCCTCGAGGATGGCGCGAATCTGCATCTCGCTCACCTCGGGGTACGTGATGCCCAGACGCACGCCGCGGTGGCCCATCATCGGGTTCGTCTCGTGGAGCGCGGCGGCACGGTCCTGGATGTCCTCCGGCGAGATGCCCAGGCTGTCGGCCAGGCGCTTCTGCTCCTCGGCCTTCCGCGGCACGAACTCATGCAGCGGCGGGTCCAGCAGCCGGATGGTGACCGGCTTGCCGGCCATCGCGGCCAGGGTGGCCTTGATGTCGCTCTTGACGTGGGGGAACAACTCGTCGAGGGCCTTGCGGCGCTCGTCCGTTGTGTTGCTGAGGATCATCTTGCGCAGCTTGAAGAGCGGCTCTTCCGAGCCTTTGCCGTAGAACATATGCTCGGTGCGGAAGAGGCCGATGCCCTCGGCGCCGAACTCCAGGGCCTTGCGCGCGTCGTCGGGCGTGTCGGCATTGGCGCGGACGCCCAGGCGGCGCACCTTGTCGCAAATCTTCAGGAAGGCGCCGAAGTACGGGTTCTCCTCGCTGCCGACGATCATCGGAAGCTCGCCCTGGTAGACCAGGCCCTTGGTCCCGTTGAGGGTGACGAAGTCGCCCTCTTGGACGGTGATGCCCGCAACGTGGAACCTCTTGGCGTGAGGGTCCACCTCCAGGGCGCCGGCGCCCACGATGCAGCACTTGCCCCAACCGCGCGCCACGAGGGCGGCGTGGCTGGTCATGCCGCCGCGCGCCGTGAGGATGGCCTGGGCGCAGCGCATGCCCTCGACGTCCTCGGGATTGGTCTCTTCACGGACCAGGATGACCTTCTTCCCACTCTTGGCCCACGCCACGGCGTCGTCGGCGCTGAAGACCACCTGGCCGCAGGCCCCGCCGGGACCGGCGGGCAGGCCCTTGGCGATGGGCTTCGCCTTCTTCTCTGCCTCCGGGTCCACAATCGGGTGGAGCAGTTCGTCGAGCTGGCTGGGCGTCACGCGCAACACGGCTTCGGCGGCCGTGATCAGCTTCGACTTCTCCATGTCGACCGCCATGCGGACCGCGGCGGGGCCATTGCGCTTGCCGACGCGAGTCTGGAGCATCCAGAGGCGACCCTCCTGGATGGTGAACTCGATGTCCTGCATGTCGCGGTAGTGCTTCTCGAGCGTGTTGCGGATGGCGACGAGTTCCTTGTAGGTCTTCGGCATGGCCTGCTCGAGGCTCGGCAGATGCGCGTGCTCGGGGTCGGGCGGCCGCGTGGCCTCGTTGAGCGGGTTGGGCGTGCGGATGCCCGCCACCACGTCCTCGCCCTGCGCGTTCGGCAGCCACTCGCCATAGAACTTATTCTCGCCCGTGGCCGGGTTGCGGGTGAACGCGACGCCCGTGGCCGACGTGTCGCCCATATTGCCGAACACCATCGCCTGGACGTTGACGGCGGTGCCCCATTCCTCGGGAATGCCCTCGATGCGACGATACGACACGGCGCGCTTGCCGCGCCAGGACTGGAAGACGGCGCGAATGCCGCCCCAGAGCTGCTCCTGGGGATCGTCGGGGAACGGCTTGCCGATCACCTCGAGAACCTTGGCCTTGTAGGTCTCGATGAGCTGCTGGAGGTCTTCGACCGTCAGATCGGTGTCCTGCGTGTACCCCTTGGCGTTCTTGAGGGCTTGCAGGGCGCGCTCGAGCTGCTGCCGCACCCCCTGGCCTTCCGCGGGCTCGAGGCCGGCGGCCTTCTCCATCACCACGTCCGAGTACATCTGGATCAGCCGGCGATAGGCGTCGTACACGAAGCGGGGGTTCTGCGTCTTGGCGATCAGCCCGGGGATCGTCTTCGAGGTCAGGCCGATGTTCAGCACCGTCTCCATCATGCCCGGCATGGACCGCCGCGCGCCGGAGCGGCACGAGACCAGGAGGGGATTCCTGGGATCGCCAAACTTCATCCCCATCACCTTCTCCACGCGGGCCATCGCCTTGTCAACGTCGCGGCGGAGCTCCGCGGGGAACTTGCCCTTCTCCTGGTAGTAGACCGTGCACATTTCCGTCGTGATCGTGAAACCCGCAGGCACCGGCAGACCCAGGTTGGCCATCTCTGCCAGGTTGGCGCCCTTGCCCCCCAGCAGGTTCTTCATGCCTGCGTCGCCATCCGCTTTCCCGCCGCCGAAGAAGTACACGTACTTTCTCGCCATCCACGCTCTCCTCGCTGCAAGCCATGAGATCGGACCAATATCCCGGCGCCCGGCCTCGACACAGAATGATGTGGAAGGGACTGACCAGGACAACGCCAGAATCATACCAAAAACGCGGCCCAAAGAGAAATCTTTTTCCGCCCCGGCCTGCACGCGGGCGCTCACACCGGCATTTGACACGAGACGCTCAGGACCGTAAGATCACGGGCAACCGGGTCTCAGCAAAGCCGCGACAACAGACGAGCGCCGCATCCCGGCGCCTGTCGCCCCTCAATGCGCCAGAGGCCGTTCGGATGCGAAATTACCTGCGCTATCTCGCCTTCATCTGGCGCTACAAGCTCCGCGTCATCGGCGCCGTCCTCTCGGGGTTGACCGCCGAGGCACTCGACATCTTCTCCGTGGCTTTCTACCTCGCCTCAAACGAAATCCTGCTGAGCTTCTACTTCTTCCCGGGCACTCGCCCCTCGATGGCCGACAAGTTCTTCTTCAAGCACCGCTACGGCCAGCAACTCGTCGCCTTCCTCGAGGAGCAGGCGAAGAGCAAGACGGCGCTCATGTGGACCGTCGTGGGCTTGGGCTTCTCCCTTTTCTGCATGGCCATCGTCCACGCGGTCCTGATATTCCTCCGGCGCTATCTGCTCGAGTCGGCCGCTCAGCGGGGCTGGATGGACTTGCTCAACCGCCTCTTCGAGCGCGTCTCAGGGCTCTCGATGCGGTTCTTCTCCCAGCGAAGCCTGGGCCACACGATGTCCACCTTCGGCCCTGACCTCGGCGAACTGGCCATGGGCGGCCGCAGCATCTTCGCGCACGCCATCCGCGACACCTTCAGCCTGCTGGCAGGGCTGGGCGCGTGCTTCCTGATCAACGTGCGCCTTTCCCTCCTCGTCTTCGGTGCGCTGCCGCTGCTCCTCTACGTCTTCAAGCGGGTGGGCGACATGGTCCGCCGCTATACGACCAAGGGCCTTGAGAAGCGCGCGGACGCCATGAAGATCCTGGCCGAGACGGTTCAGGGCATGATGGTGATCAAAGCCTACGATGCCGAGGAGTACCAGCGCGAGCGGTTCCGTGGCACCAGCCGACGCATGCTCCATTACGACCTGCGCCGCACACTGGCCAAGGCCCTTTCCGATCCCGTTACGGAGCTCGTCTACCGCGCCTGCATCTTCGTGATCGGGGCCTACGGGGTCTACCTCGTCGTCAACGCCCACCTCGAGGTGTCCATGCTCTTCCTGTTCCTCATCGGCGTCAAGCGGGTCTACGACCCCCTGAACAAGCTGCGCGATGTGAACAACGAGATTCAGGCGTGTCGCGCCGCGGCCGACCGCGTGTTCGCCATCATGGACATCCAGCCCGAGGTCCTCGAGAAGCCGAACGCCGCCCCGCTGCCTCCGCACTCGGTGGACATCGCGTTTGACCACGTCTCGTTCGCCTATGAACCGCCCGACGACGTCGTGCACGATTTCCACCTGACGATCCGGGCAGGAGAGGTGATCGCCATCGTCGGGGAGAACGGCTCCGGCAAGTCCACGCTTGCCAGCCTCCTCCTCCGGTTCTACGATCCGACCGAGGGCGCGATACGGATAGACGGCACCGACATCCGCGACGTGACCCAGACCTCGCTCCGCCGCCAGATCGGCTATGTGTCGCAGAGCGTCGTGCTCTTCAACGACACGGTTCGCCACAACATCGCCTTCGGGGATACCCACTACACCGACGAACAGATCGAGCAGGCGGCGCGCGTCGCGCTCGCTCACGAGTTCATCGCGAACGACCTGCCGAATGGCTACGAGACGCTGGTTGGAGAGGGCGGGGCCAAACTCTCGGGCGGTCAGCGCCAGCGGATCGCCCTGGCGCGCGCCTTGCTTCGCGACCCGCGCATCCTCATCCTCGATGAGGCCACTTCAGCCATGGACGCAGAGGCCGAGCACCGGCTCGAGGCCCAGCTTGCCAACTTCGCCCGGGGGCGCACCGTCATCCTCATCGCCCACCGCTTCTCCGCGTTGCGTCTGGCCGACCGGATTGTCGTGCTCGACAGGGGCCGCACCGAGGCCGTGGGGAGCCACGACGAGTTGCTCTCAACCAGCCCGACGTATCGCAATCTCTACCAGAAGCAGGCCGCCAGCCCAGGCGCCCGGTGACCACCGCGCAGAGTGCTCACTGGGTCGCCTGCGTCGCGGCGCCACGCATCCGCCCTCCCGATGCAGGCAACGCCGCAGTCGCGGGTTTCCGCCCAGGCCCTAGTCTTCGTGAGGGAGGTCCGGATCGGTCTTGCACTTCGGGCATGCCGCCGCCCCCGGTGGCAGCGGGGCGCCGCAGTAGTGACAGCAGCCGAACAGGCGGCAGAGCTTGGGCGTCAGCCGCGCCTGACGCCAGACCCCCTTGGTTAGGGGCCCGCGCAGCACAGTCGTCGCCTCGACGCGCTTCTCGCGGATGAGCCGCAGCACGGCCCCGAAGCTCAACGGGTTGGAGGCGGCGCCGCTCTTCAGACGGATCTCCCAGTCGCCCTTTGCCGCGGGCGGCTTGGGAGAGAGCGGCTTGGGGCGGTCCGCTGCCGCGGGGCCCGTGCCACCCCCTGCCCGCGCCTCGCCGCCGCCGGCGGCGGCCTTCGCCTGCATTCCAAGCAGCGCCGCCCTGCGGCGGGCGGCCTCCAGGTCCTCACCGCAGGTCGGGCACGCCTCCGCGCCGACAGAGTGCCTCATGCCGCACAATGGGCAGATCTCCTCATCCTCCAGGCGTATCTCGCCACCCTTGGGGATGATTACCTCGGGCGGTGCGCTCCGGGACCGCTCGCGGTCCGCGAGGTACTCGAGGAGTTCACGGCGCATCTTCTTGCGCAGCATCTCCCGCAGACGGGCCGCGGGCACCACGCCCAGATCGAGCAGAATCTGGCGGAGAACGTGGAATCTCGCTTCGGCCTCGCGACGGGCTTGCTCGGCGATGCAGCGTTCGATCTCCGCCTCCGGCACCGTGGCATCCCGCCGCAGAATCTCCAGCAGCTCCGCGTCCTCCGTGCGCTGCGTGATCTTGACCTGACGCAGCATGACCTCGGCCACTTGCGGCGGCTTCATCACGCCCATCGCCGCCAGAATGCGTGAGAGCCGGCGCCGCCCCTCCTGTCCCGCGCTGTTCCGCTGCTCGCGCAGTGCCTCAGCGATCTGCTCCCGGGTCGCCAGGCCGCTCTCCACTGCGAGGCGGGCGAAATCCTCGTCGGTATGCGCTTCTTCCCGTGCATGGGTGCGCTCGCCGAGAATCTGCACCTGCTCTTCGGTGAGCAGCCCCGCCTCGACCAGGAGCGTGCCGAGATCGGGCGCAGCCGCTCCGCCCGCTTCCTGCCGGGCGATGGCCTCGCGCAGTTGCGGCGTGCTGACCATCCCTGCCTCGATCGCTTCACGCGCGATGGCGAACTCGCGTTGCGGGTAGAGCACTTCCTCCGAAGGGTCATGCGCCCCGGTGCCGCGCTCGAACGCCACGAGCGACCTGACCACGTCGCTTGCCCGTGCGTAGCGCTTCTCGCGGGCCTTCTCCATCATGTGCAGGATGGTGCGGGCGATGGTCTGCGGAATCCGGGGGTTGTAGCGGCGCGGGTCCACTGGGGGCTCGTTCTGGTGCTTGAGCATGATGGCGAAGGCGTCCTCGCCCTCGAAGGCGTCGCGGCCCGCCACCATGCGGTAGAAGGTGGCCCCGAGCGAGTAGATGTCGGTCCTCGGGTCCAGCTTCGAACCCGCGCACTGTTCGGGGCTCATGTAGGTGGGAGTGCCCAGCACCACGCCGTTGCGCGTGATGTGGCCACTCTCGCCGCGCACGCTCTTGGCCAGGCCGAAGTCCGCCAACTTGGCGAGGCCGGAGGCGGTCACCAGGATGTTCTCGGGCTTGAGGTCGCAATGGATGATGTTCCGCTCGTGGGCAAACGCCAGCCCCTCGGCCACCTGGCGCACGATGCCGACGGCGGTGAGCACGGGGATCACGTGGAGCCGGTCTACCATGTCGGCCACATTCTCCCCCTCCACGTACTCCATGACAATGGCGTGCAGGTCGCCTTCCTCGGTGAAGTCGTGGATGCCGACGATGTTCGAGTGATGCAGGTTGGCCAGGGCGCGCGCCTCGCGGCGGAAGCGGTCGAGGAACTCCTCGTTCGAGCCCAGGGCGGGCGACAGTATCTTGACGGCGACGATGCGGTCGAGGGAGAGCTGCCGCGCGCGGTAGAGTCTTCCCATTCCCCCCTGGCAGATGAGGTTCAGAATCTCACAGCCGCAGATCGTCTGGCCGAGGAGAGGATCGGGCTGCGTGCCGGAATCATCAGGGCTCATGGAATCCCCTGGCGGGCCGGCTCAAGCTTGGCTCGGAAGTAGTCGAGGGTCCGGCGGAGGCCCTCGCGACGGTCCACGCTCGGCTCCCAATTCAGGACGCGCCGAGCCTTCGAGATATCGGGGCGCCGCGTCTTCGGGTCGTCCCGGTAGTCATCCGGGAATGGCACCAGGCGGAGTCGGCTCCTGCTGCCGGTGAGCTCGATGATCTCTTTGGCAAGCTCCAGGACGGTGATCTCCACGGGGTTGCCCACGTTCACCGGAAAATGCTCCTCGGATTCGAGGAGACGGCAGATCCCCTCCACTGTGTCGGAGACGTAGCAGAAGCTGCGGGTCTGCTCGCCATTGCCGTAGACGGTGATGTCGTCGCCCAGGATCGCCTGCCGGAAGAAGTTGGGCAGGGCGCGCCCGTCATCCGTCCGCATCCGTGGCCCGTACGTGTTGAAAATCCGCACAATGCGCGTGTCCAGCCCGTGAAACCTGTGGTAGGCCATGGTCATGGCCTCGGCGAACCGCTTCGCCTCGTCGTAGACGCCCCGGAATCCCACCGGGTTGACGTTGCCCCAGTAGTCTTCCGGCTGCGGGTGCACGAGCGGGTCGCCGTAGACCTCCGACGTCGAAGCGAGGAGGAACTTCGCCTTCTTGGCCTTCGCCAGCCCCAGGGCCTTGTGGGTGCCGAGGGACCCCACCTTGAGCGTCTGGATCGGGTACTTCAGGTAATCGGCAGGGCTGGCTGGCGAGGCGAAGTGCAGCACACTGTCAACCTCGCCGTCAATGTATATGTAGTTCGTGACGTCGTGCTTCACGAAGCAGAACTGCGGGTGGCCGAACAAGTGGGCGATGTTGTCCGTGCAGCCGGTGAGGACGCTGTCAATGCCGATCACCTGGTGGCCTCGAGCGAGCAAGGCATCACACAGGTGCGAGCCGAGGAAGCCCGCGGCTCCTGTCACCACGCTCCGCATTGGATGGCCTCCAGGAACCGTCCCCCCTCCCTTCCCCCGCACTCCCCAACCGGGCTAGAGTATAGCACACCTGCTCCTCGGCTTCAATGCGCGCCGCCCTTTGGCCCTGCCGGCGCCTCTCCCTTGGGAGGCGGCTTGAAGGTGTCGTACAAGGACACCGTGATGCTGCCCACCAACCCCTCGAAGCGCTCGGGGCCGAAGAGCAGCCGGTGCGGGCTCAACTCTTTGACCACCGCAGGATTCGGCACCGCCACACGGCTGCTGCCCTCGATCAGCCAGATGCGACGGCCCAACTTGAGCTCTCCGGATCGGAAGGCCTCTCCCGATGCGGGAGCCTCAACCCCCATGATCGGATACTCGCGATAGTGGCCCTGATAGTAGTAGTGAAAGGGATGCCGAACGTAGAACGGGTTGAACACTACGATATCCCCCGGCTCCACGCGCTTGATCACCTCGGCCACGGCGCCACGCCAGTTCTCCTTCTCAACTCGCCCATCATAGTACCGCCAGAGCGACACGCCATTCGTTGCGATCAGGACGGCCACGAGGGCCGCCGCCAGGCCACGCACCAGACCGCGCGAAGACACGAGGGCGATCGCGGGCAACAGCGCAAAGGCAGGCGCGGCCGCGATGAGATGCTTGGGCTCATAAGCGTGGCCACGGATCGGCAACAGGGCAAGGCACGCGATCGGCCCCAGCAGCCAGGTCACGGTCACGGCTGTGGCGCACCGGCAGCCGCGAAGCCCCACGAAACCTGCCGCAAGGGTCAGGATGCCCAACGCCGCGGTCGCCGCGCGGAGCAGGACTTCGCCGCTCCCCCATGTCTCGGGAAGGAAGCCGCACGCGAACTGGGATGCCGTAAGCATCAGCCCGTGCCCGCTCAGCATCGTGAGCCCCTTCGGCGGAGCCAGCCCCTGGAGGCTGGCAATGTGCTCGAGGATTACCGGCACGTACAGCGCGAAGAGGACTGCGGGCAGCAACTGCCACGAGAGCCAACCCACCACGAGCCTCTTGCCGATCCCTCGCCACAGGAGCACCAGCACGATGAGCTGAGCCACGACCGCGAACAGCGTGAAGTAGAACGTGTAGAGCGCCGCGGCGTTCGCCAGCGACAGCCCGAGCCACCACCGCCAGTTCTCAAGCTTCCTGCCGGCAACGAGCTGGACGAAGAAGTACCAGGACAACGTGACGAAGAACGCCGCCAGGGCGTAGTGGCGCGCCTCCTGGGCGAAATACACCTGGAAGGCGGACACGGCCAGCAGCAGGGTCGCCACCAAGGCGCCTTCCCGCGGCAAGAGCACGCGGGCGAGCAGGTAGAAGACCGCCACGGTGGCCACGCCGAAGACGGCTGAGAACGCTCTCGCCCGCAGCGCGCTGGCCGAGCGCTGAGTCCACAGATGCGCCAGCGCGTAATAGAGGGGCGGGTGGGCGTCGTGCCCGATGACACCCGCCAGCATGTCCGTATAGCGACTCCCCATCAGATTCACCGTCACCGCCTCATCGAGCCAGAGCGACTTGCGGCCGATCGCGTAGAAACGGAGGCCAGCCCCCAGAAGCACAATCGCCAGCGCGAGGCCAAGGGACTTGATGATGATCCGAGGGGTCCGTTCCGTACTGGCAGCATTCACTCGACTGTTCCCGAAAGTGCGACTCAGGGTCCTGTAGGAGGGAGGGGCGGCGGCGCGGGCGCCGGCGGCGCGGGCGGCGTGGGCTTCTCCGGATGGCGCTTGCGCCAGATCCCCAGCGCGTCGGTGAAGGTCTCCACAAGCTGCGGGATCACGGGCACAGGCAGCACCCGCACCTCGGGCTGCGACAGCGTGCCCCGCACCTCCACTTGCACCAATTGCTCGCGGATGAGGTTCGGGACGATCATGACCACATCCCACAGAGTTCGCTCGGCCCGAGGGCTTACCAGCCTGATGTTGAGGCTCCCGTCGAATCCCGCGGTGCCCTGCCCCGCCAGCACCCGGGCCTCTCCCAGCAGGTACATCTCCTTGAGCACCAGAGCGTCCTTTGCGATGCCGAACTTGGCTCTTGCCTCCGTGATCGATCTGTCCAGCGGCGACCGGAGGCTGAGCGCGTTGAACAGCGAGGCGGCGAGCGGCAGTTGCCCAAGCTCACCCTCGGTGATGGACACCTCGCCATCGCCGACCAGGTTCTCCTCCTTGTACCGCCCGGGCGGGAACTCCAACTGCCAGCTCATGCGGCCCGTAGCAGGGGTGTCAACCTTCAGCGCTTCCTTGGCGAAGACCCTGAAGTCCGCCCTGTCAACCGCGAGCCGGCTGGCGAACGCCCCCTCGCCATCCACGTCCATCGTAACCCTGGCGGTCACGCTCCCGCCGTAGAAGCTGCCTACCAGATCGCTCAACACCAGGCGGGTCGTCATCGGCTTCCCATCGCCGGCAGGCGCCCGCTGGTACGCAAACCCGCCTTTCAGTTCAGTGACCACATACTTGTGGGCGACCACCTTCCGCAGGTCGAGCCCGCCTGCAAGGACCTGCTTCCCATCCTCGTGGATCAGGCCGCTATCAATCCGCAGGTTGCCGCTGACCTGCTCGAAGTCGTGAGTCCTGCGGAACGAGCAATCGCGCAACCGCAGGGTGCCGAAGCACTGAATCGCTGGGATGCCTTTCTCGGCGGGAGCCACGGTGAGTTCGGCGTCTGCGGAGCCCTTGAAGGCCAGCGCTTCCAGCATCTTGCGCAGCCCCTCGGGAAGCGCCGCCAGAAGCTCCGGCACCACTCTCGCGTTCTGCACCACCACTTGCAGGCGGCCGCCCTCCACGCCTTTCTTGGGGATGCGCCCGCTGAGTTTCACCTGATCGGCGACCGCACACTCCCCGAGGACATCGGTCAGGGTCACCAACCCGTCGGCGTACTCCAGGCGACCGCGCAGCCCTGTCAGGCGCACAGGCAGGCCGCTCCATGTGGCCTCGCAGCCCTTGAGCGTCGCGTCGAGTCGGAAGCTCAGCCATTCGCCCTTGGCCATCCTGATGTCGGCCAACGCCTTTGCAGCCATGCTGCCTCCCACCCGCAGATTCCTCAGCACTTCCTGCCATTCGGGGGGCAGGGTGCGTTGCAGTTCGTCATCGAGCGCCACTTCGTCGGCCACGACCTCCAGGTGCATCACCCCGCCGTCCGGCCCCATCGTCACCTTCCCGGCAAGTTGAACGGCCTTATCCCGGACCTTGCCTTGCAGGCCGCTGATCGTCGTGTTGCCATCCTGGTCGAAAACCACCTTCCCCCGGGTAACCTCGCGCACGGGCAGGGGAAAGCGGGTGTAGGTGAACGCGCCGTCCGTCGGCTCCACAGCCACCCGCTGTTGCGGTCGGTCCGGCGCCTGTGGGTTGCCGATGAACTGGTACTCCACTGCCGCCTCCCCCGACGGTCGCACCTCGTCCCACACCTTCTGCCACGACAGCGGCAGAGCCTTGCGAATCTCGTCGGTCAGAGCAAGTCCGGTGATGCGCAGGGTGAAACTCAGGCCGCCGACGCCGCCGGGGGCGCACCGCCCTGCCACAGCCTCCACCGTCGCATTGCCAATCCGCCCCTTCATCCCCGTGAAGGTTGTCTGGCCCGCCTCGTCCACCAACACGCGCCCCATCAACCCGGTGACACGGATCGGGAAGAGGCGGTGCTCGACGGAGCAGTCCTGAAGGCAGGTGATCTCTGTGGACTGACGGAGCGCCCCCGTGGCAGGATCGGTGCTCAGATGCCAGGCGAACCGGACCTTCCCGCTCGGGCTCAAGTCGTCGTAGATCACTCCCCACTGCTTGCTCACAAAACTCCGGGCGGCGGGGCCCAGCTCGACCTCCGGTGCCACCACCGTGAGGTCCAGTACGGGCTCCTTTTCTCCGGGCCGCACCGTGCCCAGGAACTGGAGTGGGATGTTGCCCAGCCTCCCACGCAAGTCGCGGAAGGAGACGGTCCCAGCCTCGTCCACCAGAATCTCTCCCCGCACATCGGTGATCCTGTGCGGGAAGCTCTTGTGCTGAAACGATGCGCCTTCGGGCCGGATTGTGAAGCGATACTGAAGCTTCTTCGGGTCGCCATCCGGGCCTGTCACGGTGCAGTACACACCGGCCGTGCCCTCCGGCCGCAACTCCTCGAAGATCTTCTTCCATCCCGGGGTCAGGGCGCCACGCAGCGTCTCGTCGAAGGGGACGTCGGACGCCTCGATCACCAGGTCGGGCGCTCCGGCATCGGTCACCTGCCCGCGCACCTGGACGCGCGCGTGCCCGCGCCGGCCGCGCAGAGAGTCGATGTACGAGACGCCGTTCTCCCATCGGACAGTGCCGGAGATCTCCCCGAGGGGGTAAGGAAAGAGCGAGTAGGTGGCGCGAACGTCGCGCACCTCGCTCCGAATGCTCGCCTCATAGCGTTGGTCGGCCCGCCACCAGGTGGACTGGTAGTCCACGTTGATGATCCCGCTCTCGACGCCGCACCTGTCCCACACGCGCTTCAGGGTTTCGGGCGCGGCATCGTGCAGTTCCTTGTCTAACGGCCGGCCGCGCCCAACCAGGTGCACCTCGACCTTCTCGCGGGTGGTCTGCCCGGTCAGCGTGACGGTGGCAGGGCCGGCACGCCCGGTCAGGTCCTGGTAGTACAGGTTCGCGCCATCGAAGACGACCTTGCCACGGATGTCGGTGCACTGAACAGGAAAGCGTTCCCATGCGGCACTACAGTCCCGCAGGTCCGCCACGGCCCGAAGAGCGATAGACTTGTTGTCGCCCCAGGACATCATGCTCTCGAGCGAGAGGTCCACAACACCGCGGAGATTGTAGCGGTCAAGCGCGTCCGCATACTTCTGGTGTTCCTTCGGAAGGAGTTCGCGCAGACGCGAGTCGATACGGATGCCACGCGCGACTGCTCTGGCATCGAGACGCCGGCCGCCGAGGTCCAGCGTGCCCTCGAGGTCGCAACGTCCCCAGAGGGCCGACTTGGCCTCGCCCTCGAAGGTATAGCCGCAGTTCAGGCGGCGCTCCTGGCTGAGTTCGATCCGCACGTCGCGCAGTTCGCGTTCGGGGCTGCCCTCGAAAAGCACGTCCTTGCCGGCGGCCAGGCGTCCGCCGCGGATCACGATCCGCCCCAGAGGCTCTCCAGGTTCAGCCGCCGGCGTCTGGCCGAGCTCGGCAAGATCCTCCTTCGTCACCCTCACCTCGGGCTCCACGAGCAGCACCTCGTCCACGGCCACCTTGCCGCGCAGGAGAGCCAGCAGGCTGATGTCCACCGATAGCGCTTTGACCTGGAACAGCGGCCCTCCCCCACGCGCCGCAGGGCGCGACACGCACAGGTCGGCTAGCCGGAACCCCGACGGGAAGGCATATCCCGCCTCGCCGACCGTGACCTCACCCTGAAAGCGTTCCTGGAGGAGCAGTCGCGTTCGAGCGCGAAACTGTGCGGGCGAGAGGAGGAAGCGCGCGATCACGGTCACGTGGAACGCGACGCAACCGAACAAGCTCAGGGCCACCAGCCAGCGTTGCCCGGTGCGGTATCGCTGATACTTCGGAATCATCCACGTCTCTTCAACCCGCGCTCCGGGCAGACGCGGGGTCGGTTGTCGCACTGTTGCCCCGGGACTTCAGACGGGCCCATGCCGCAACAATGCCGCGGGCGGCCATCACGATCAGCAGCGGCATGAGCGCCTCGCGATATCGTATCGAGCCCACGAACACCGTGTGCACAAGGCAATAATACACCACCGGGAGCAGAAGGATCAAGGCCACGTCGCCTCGCCGCGAGACCAGCAGGCCGGCCACAGCGAGCGCCATCACAAGAACATAGGGCGCTCCGAAGACCACGCAGGGCGCCGCGCCGCGCAACTGGCCCAGGTTCGGCACCACGTTCCAGAATCGGCCGAGCTTCACGACGGCCAACCCGAGCACCCGATCAGGGTGTTCCCTGGCGTAGCGGAGGGCCAGGTCGCGCCAATGCCGTGAGCGCTCGTACTCGCTCATGCCCGCCGTCCCTTCGTCCCAGTTGATGCGGTCCATCATCGGGCCGCCATCGGCATCCTCGTTCAGACCCTCGTACAGAGAGGGTCCGACCCGCAGCGTCGTGACGACCAGGTGCCCGTCACTCGCGGACCAGTTTCGCGCCACCCACGGCGTCAGCGTGAGCGCGAAGACGCTCAGCATGCGGGCAGCCCAGCCGCACGCGCGGCGCTCGGCCCGTCGCCCAACCACAAAGCCAAAGGCCGTGAGCGGGGCCACCGCCAGATACGAGCCCCGCGTCAGAGTGGCCAGCCCGAACATCAGGCCAGCCAACGCTCCCCAGGCCGCTCGCGGGTGCTTCCACGCCTTCCCCACGAAGAGGGCACCCGCGACCATGAAGGCCATGAACAGAGTCTCCGAGAGCACGAGCACCGCCTGCACCACGAGGAACGGGTAGGCCGCGGTGATTCCGGCAGCAATGACGGCCTCTCTGCGGCCATAGAGTTCCATGCCCAGCAGGTAGACGAGGGCAATCAGCGCCGTCCCCAGCACAGCATCACCCACGCGCACCGGCAACAGTCCATCGCCAAAGATCGCCTGGAGCCCCGCGATCAGCAACGGATAGGCCGGCATGCGACCGATGCGGCTGGCGCGGTCCACGGCGAAACCTTCACCGTGCCGCAGGCTATGCGCGACGCTCAGGTACTCCAGGGAATCCGGGAAGAATGGCTGCTCGGCCCAGCACGTGAGCGAGCGGCCCATGAGCTGCGCCGAGCTCATCGTATAGGGCACAGCCACGACCGCCAGCCGCGCGCCCAGGCCCACAACCAGGCACGCAACGAGCCAGGGCCAGGCTCGCCCTGGGCCCCTCGCGACGCCTCCGGCTTCATCGTTCACGAGCGCCCCTCCGGAAGCTCTGTCCCCGCCGGACCCTCGTCCCGGCCTGGGCCGCTGCTCACAGCTTGCGGTGCCGCCGCTCCCAGACCTCTTCGGCCTCGGGCCGCCTGAGGTAGATGATCTCGACCGCGTGCAGTTCCTGCCGCTCCCCTGCGGCGAATTGCTGCGCAGCCATCTGGGCAAGAACCCCGGCCCGCGGCACCCACAGGTCAGGAGCCGCCAGGGCGACGCCTGGCCTCGTCAGCTCGCCGGGATACAAGAGGATCGCGTCACCGAGCACAAGGGTCCCCTCGCGAAACTCCAGCGCCTCAGGCCAGGCCACGTGGTACGGCGTCACGCGTTCCAGGCGGCCGCCGCGGCGCTCGTAGCCGCACGCGTACACCTGGCCCCGCTTGGCGTCGAGCAGCACCGCCACACGGGCGGCGTCGGCCGGCGCATTCTCCGCCAGAACATCGAGGCTCGGCACCCCGAGCAGCGGCCTCTGCAAGACGAAGGCAGCGGTCCTTGCCGCCGTCAGGCCGATCCGCAACCCTGTGTACGAGCCGGGCCCCAGGCTCACAGCCACAAGGTCCAGCGCCGAAGCCGGCACACCCGCCTCAGCGTGCAGTTGTTGCGCCTCGGTGAAGAGAAGTGCCCCATGGTTCATGCTCTGAGGCAGTGCCCGCTCCCCCACCAGGCCGCCGTCGCGCCAGAGCGCCACGCTTCCGAGCCGGCTCGATGTCTCTATGGCGAGAACAACCATTCCCGTGGGGTCATCCTATTCCTGGCCGGGAAGCGGAGGAGGCACGACCGTGCCATCGGGCGGCTTGCGTGGCCCCTCCTCGGGCGGCAGAATGTGCTCGACGGTGATGTGGATGGCTCGCACCCGGTAGCCGGTGATGTTCTCCACGGTGGCCTTCACCCGAGCCCGCAGTTCCTCGACGAGTTCGGGGATTCGGACGTCGTAGCAGACGGTGAGGGCGATAGAGAATGCCACCTCGCCCTCACCGCGCTCGACCTGCACAGCATCGGCCACTGAACTTCGGCGAAACAAGCCTGAGGGCCGTCCCAGACCGGCCACGCCGGGGACGTCTCTTGCCACCTTGCGAACCAGGTCGCGAAAGACGTCCTCAGTCACTTCCAGCGTCCCGAGATCCTGTCGAAGGACCCCGCTTGGCGCCACGCCTGCGTCCTCGGGCATCATCGTTCCCCCGAATCTCGGTTGCCGCTCAGGAATCGGAGTCGAGCCGAACGTGGTCCACCCTCACGTTCACCGCGCGCACACGGTAGCCGGTCTTCGCGGTCACCGCCGCGGCCACGCGCTCTCGGAGTGTCGTTGCCGTCTCAGGAATGGATACCCCCTCGCGCACCCCCACCGAGATGCGGAAGGCCACCTCGCCCTCAGACGCTTCGACAGCTATCCCCCTGGGCCTGCGGCGCCGAAGCACTCCCGAGAGGATTCCCTCTCTTCCCGTGACGACACCCGGCGTCCGCATGGCCTCAGCGAACGCGATCTCCGCCAGAACCACCTCACTGATTGTCAGCCGGCCACCCTCGGGCAGGTCTGTGGTCAGCGGGCTCGATGTTCCAGCCATTGTACACCTCGCATCTCGAGCGGCGGGCTGTCGCTACACGGACCGCCCCCTCCGGCCTGGCGCTTAGAAACCTATTATAAGCCCGCACAGTTCTGTATGCAAGCCTCGGAACGAGGCCCCCTTGCGGACGCGGAGGCGTCACCGGCGCCTGTCATCGCCCGTGCTTGCGCGTCCAGGGTGCCGTCGTCATCCTCGGAACGTTGACTCCCTCTGCGCGGCAGGGTATAATCCGCAAGGCGTTGCCCGCCATCCCCGCCTCGGCCGCAAAGGAGCAGCCCGATGAAGCCTGTCGCCCTCGCCGTTCTCGCTGTCGCCGTGCTGGCCTTCCTCCTCGCCCTCCCAGGCGGGGCCCCCCGTGCGCAGGAGGCCGTGCAGAATGCGCAATCCACCATCGTCGCCACGATTGACTTGAGCCCCATTCAGCGCGAACTGGCATCGCTGCGGGCCGAGATGGCGGCGTTGCGCCAGGCCGTAGCCGATCCCAAGGGCATCCGCGACGAGGTGGCTCAGGCCACCGCAGCCGCCAAGTCGCTTGATGCCCGCCTGGCCGAGTTGACAGCCCTGGCAAAGCAACAGGCCGAGCTGCTCAAGCCGCTCAACCTGACGTTCGATCCAGCGACGGTTTGGGAGTACCAGTGCCTGCGCGCTCGCAGCGAGACGGTGGCCAACCGCCTGGCCAGGGACGGCTGGCAGCTCGTGACGGCGTCCAACGACTGGCTGTTCTTCAGGCGTCCGCTGCCCGCATCCCGCCGCAATGAGCCGATCCGCGAGCCAGCAAGGGGCGAGGAGTAGGTACCCCGGGAGGCGCGCATGGCCCAGATCTTCGAAGTCCGCCGCCACAGCCTGCGCGGGGAGGGCGACTGCCTCTCGCCCCAGGGGGTGGAGGCTGCCCGGAAGGCGACGGCCACCCTCGTGGGGAACTACGCGGCCATCTACTCCAGCCCCAAGCGCCGTGCCGTCGAGACTCTGGAAGCCTTCGGCTTCCGGGAATACCAGATCGTGCCTGAGTTCAGTACATTGCCGGCGGCGCTGGGCGCGCATGACCGCCACGCGGCCATGCTCCGCGAGCGCAGCAGTTGCACCTTGCTGGAGGCCTACTTCGCTATCCCCGCCACGCACCTGATGCTCGAGGCGTTCGGCGCCGCGTTCTTCGCAAAGCTATGCTCGCTTATCGAGCAACTGCCGCCGAACCGGAACGCCCTCGCGGTCTCGCACGGGGGCAGCATCGAGGCCGCCGTGCTGGCGGCGGTGCCCGAGTGGACACTCGGCGACCTGGGCGGGGAACTGGCCGAATGCGAAGGAGCGCTCTTTCACTTCGACGACAGGATCTTCCGGCGAGTCACATTCATCAGGCGTTAGCTCGCCGCTTCCCCGCAGCCTCCACGGGACCTTCGGGCAATGCCCCCGTATCCCCCCGCCCAGGCACATGGCATGACCGCCCAGGAGCTTGCCTCCTGGATCGCCCTTCACGCGGTGCCTGGCATGGGCGCGGCCTCGCTGGCTCGCCTCCTCGCACGCTTCGGAACCCCTGGCGCAGTGCTCGACGCCCCTCCGAAGGAACTGCTCGCGGTGCCGAAGGTGCCTGCGCTCGTGCTTCGGGGCGTCCTCGAACAGGCAGGCCAGCGCACACACCACGAGGCGATCGCCCGCCGCCTCCTCGCTGAGGGGGTCAGTGCTGTGCGGCGCGACGAGCCCGAGTATCCCCTGCGACTCCACAACCTCTCCAGCCCGCCTCCCCTGCTCTACGTCCGGGGCCGGCTGCCGCGTGACAGCATGCGCACGTTCGGCATCGTGGGCACGACGGAACCCTCCCACCACGGGGCGGAGATCGCGCGTGCCATCGCCGCCCACCTTGCGGCCCGCGGCTGGGCCATCGTCTCGGGCGCCGCGCGCGGCATTGATGCCGCGGCGCATCGCGCCGCCTTTGCGGCGCGCAAGCCCACGATCCTCGTCCTGCCCACGGGAATCCTCCGGGTGCGCTCCCATGCGCGGCAGCCTGAGGGCGAGGCGGTCTGGGGCCGGGCGGCCGCCGTCTCGGAGTGTCATCCCGAAGCCCCCTGGTGCACCGCGGCCGCCCTGGCGCGCAACCGCCTGATCGCGGCGCTCAGTGACGCAGTTCTGGTGGTCGAGGCTCGCGAGCGCGGGGGCTCCATCGGCACGCTCCGCCATGCACTCGCCCTGGGGCGCAGGGGCTTCGTCGTGCGCTTCCGCGCCCCCGCGCTCAGCGCCGCCGCGAACGCCGTCGCGGAGGCCATGGGCGCCACGCCCGTCCGCTCCATCCGGGAACTCGATGAGGCGCTCGCGCAGCCGCCACGCCTCGGCGCGCAAAGCACGCTCGTCTGGTAACCGGCCGAGGCCTCCTTGCCGAACGGCACTGCCAATTGTTATAATCTAGCCTCCTTGCCGACGCCGGCAAAGCAGCCCGCGCGGATTCTGAGATGGATTCTGAGGAGACAGGCATGACGGCACTCGTTCGGCACCTCGCCACCGCGATTCTGGCCTTCGTCGCAGTGGGCTGCAGCATGCCTTCCGAGAGGCCCGGCAGGGGGGACAAGCTGCTGGACGTCGCTCTCTACACGCTCGATGGGCGCAAGACGAGCCTTCTGGAGATGGCACGGGGGAGAGTCGCCGTCTTCGAGTTCGGGGCCACCTGGTGCGTGCCGTGCACCAAGCAGATCGCGCACCTCAATGAGATTGCCGCGCGGTACCCCAAGGGCTCGGTCTCGGTCTTCGGCATTGACCTGCGCGAGGATCCCCGAACGGTCCAGGCGCACCTCCAGCGCCACGGAGCCACGTACCCCGTTCTGCTGGACCCGCGCGGAGCCGCCGCGGCCCTCTACAGCGTCAGCGCCATCCCCGTCACCATCATTGCGGGGCCCGACCACACGATCGTCTATCGGAGCAGTGCCGCCACGGTGAGCCAGATGGAACGGGCCATTGACGCACTGCTCGCCGCCAGGACATCCGCGCCTGGGAACTGAATCTCATTGGGCGTTGGTGATCGCGATGAGCCGGTCGAGCGCGCGGGCGGCCGCCCCGGCATCAATGGCCGCCGCGGCCCGCAGGCAGCCCTGGCGCAGATCGTCGGCTCTCTCTGCCGCCAGGAGAGCGGCGGCCGCGTTCAGCACCACGATGTCCCGCGCCGGGCCGCGGCGCCCGCCGAGGACGCCGCGGATGACCGAGGCACTCTCCGCCGCACTGGACACCCTCAGGTCGTCCAACTGCGCCCGCGGGAGCCCTGCGTCTTCGGGCCGGATTGTGAACGGCAGTAACCGCCCATTCCTCACCTCGCATGCCTGGGTCGTCGTGGTGGTGGTCAGTTCGTCCAAGCCATCGTCGCCGTGGACAACGAGGCAATGTACGCAACCCAGGCTGGCCAGTACGGCCGCCATGACCTTGACCAGCCGCGCTTCGTAGACGCCGAGGAGCTGGTGGCGGGCTCCTGCCGGGTTCGTGAGCGGCCCGAGGATGTTGAACACGGTGCGGATGCCAATCTCGCGGCGCGGGCCGATGGCGTGTTTCATCGCGCCATGCAGCGCGGGGGCGAAGAGGAAACCGATGCCCGCATCCCGCAGCGACCGTTCGACGGCCGCCACGGGGGCGTCAATCTTCACGCCGAGTTCGCGAAGCACATCGGCGCTGCCGCAGGAACTCGAGACTCCGCGATTGCCGTGCTTGGCGACGCAGCATCCTGCCCCGGCCGCCACCAGGGCGGCCGCAGTGGAGATGTTGAACGTGCCGATCGCATCGCCGCCGGTGCCGCAGGTGTCGAGCAGGTCGGCTCGGGGCGCCTGGATGCGGGTGGCCTTGGCGCGCATCGCGCGGGCGCAGCCCGCGATCTCGTCCACCGTTTCGCCCTTCATGCGCAACGCCACGGCGAAGGCGGCGATCTGCGCCTCCGTCGCCCCGCCGGACATGATCTCGTCCATCGCCGCCTCGGCCTGCGCCGCCGAGAGCGCTTCGCGCGAGACCAGCTTCGAGATCAGTTCCTTGAGCATCCGCGTCTCTCTTGCCATGTGAGGCGGTCACGGCGCGAGGATCTCAGCCCCTTGCTCGGGCTGAACCACGTAGACGTGCGGCTCGATGCCCGTGCGCTCGCGGTAGCCCCGGCTGACCCGCTCGCAGAACTCCTCGACACGCCCGGCGGCTACCAGCGTGACCGTGCAGCCGCCGAAGCCGCCGCCTGTCATGCGCGAGCCAAACACCCCCTTGCAGTCGCGTGCCAGGCTCACCAGCAGGTTCAGTTCGTCCGAGGTCACCTGGTAGTCTGCGTCGAGGCTGTCATGCGACGCATCCATCAGGATGCCGAGCCGCAGGGCGTCGCCCTCGAGCATCGCCTGGCGCGCGGCCAGCACGCGGTGGTTCTCGGTGATCACGTGGCGCGCGCGCTCGCGCATGGGCGACGGGACCCTGTGCTGATAGGCCTTGAACTGCTGGATGTTCACGTCGCGCAGGCTCTTCACGCCCGGCAGGAACTCGGCGAGCACGGCGGCCGCCTCCTCGCACTGCTCGCGGCGGATGTTGTACTCGGTGGAGGCCAGTTCGTGTTTCACCCGCGTGTCGCAGATGATGAACCGCGCATCGGGGAACTCGCACGGCACCAGCTCGTGGCGCAGGTCGCGGCAGTCGAGGAACACGGCCTTGCCGCGCTGCGCGTGCAGCGATACGAACTGGTCCATGATGCCGCAGCGCACGCCGCAGAAGCGGTGCTCCGTCTGCTGGCACATCAGGGCCAGCTCGCGGCGGTCCACCGGCGCGCCCGCGGCGTGGCTGTAGGCCAGGCCGAAGGCCACCGTGAGCGCCGCCGACGACGAAAGGCCGCCCCCCGTCGGCACCGTGCCGTGGAACACCACGTTCAGCCCCGGCACCGCCACGCCCTTCTCGCCCAGGATGCGTGCGATGCCCATCGGGTACACCATCCACGGGTGGGCGGGGTCGGCCTTCGGATCCACCAGCGCGAAGCTCGCATCGTCGTGCAGGTTCAGCGCGTGGAGGTTCACCATCCCCGTGCCGTTCGGGCGGAAGGCCACCACGATGTCCCGGTCTATGGCGATCGGGAAGACGTAGCCTTGATTGTAGTCGGTGTGCTCCCCGATGAGGTTGACTCGCCCGGGGGCCCGCGACCACAGGATACCGCGGGCATCTCCGAAACGCCTCTTCCAGACATCGAGGATCTGCTTCTGCCGTTCCGTGTCCAAGCCTGTTCTCCGACATCCGAGGGAACCGAATGCCACAATTATAGCCCGGAGCGCTCCGATTGCCAAGCTCGATTGACAACGCTTGAGCGGACGGATAGTCTGTCGGCAGTGAGGATCTCTCGCCACTCTTCGATGAGGAGGCCGACCATGCGATGGGCGACGCTCTGGACTGTGTGTACGGCTGTGCTGCTGGCGTGCAGGCCAACGTGGGCGGCCGCGCCGCCGCCCGAGTGGGCGAAGAAGGATATCAGGGCCGGGATCATCGGCACCGACACGTCGCACGTGCCGGCCTTCGTGGGCATTCTGCACAGCCACCCCGAGTGGCGGGTGAAGGTGGTTGCCGCGTTCCCCGGCGGCAGCCCCGACGTGCCGTCGAGTTGGAACCGTGTGAAGGAGTACGCCGAGGACCTCCAGAAGAAGCACAACGTCGAGATCGTGGACACGATCGAGGCCCTGTGCGCGAAGGTGGATGCAGTGCTGATCGAGAGCGTGGATGGGCGACCGCACCTGGCTCAGGCACGCCCCGTGTTCGGGGCGAAGAAGCCGCTGTTCATTGACAAGCCGTTCACGGCGAGCCTCGAGGACGCCCGCGAAATCCTCAAGCTCTCGAAGGAGAGCGGCGTGCCGTTCTTCAGCTCGTCGTGCGTGCGGTTCCAGCCCGAGGTCGCCAGGCTGCGGACGAATCCCGGCGTCGGCAAGCTCACGAGGGCCCAGGGCAGTTCGCCCCTGTCGCTCGAGCCGCACCATCCCGACCTCTTCTGGTATGGCATCCACGGGGTCGAGGCCCTCTACACCGTGATGGGGCGCGGTTGCGTGTCGGTGACGCGCCAGGCCGAAGGCGACCTCGACATCACAACGGGCAAGTGGGCCGACGGGCGGGTCGGCATCTTCCGCGGCGTGAAGAAGGGGGACTATCATCCCCTCGTCAAAGTGTGGGGCAGCGACGGTGAGGCCGACACGGGGAAACTCGGCTACAGCTACAACGGGCTGGTAGAGGCTATCGCACGGTTCTTCCAGACGGGCGAGTGCCCGATCGATCCGCAGGAGACACTGGAGATCATCGAGTTCATGATCGCCGCGCAGAAGAGCAAGGAGCGAGGCGGCGCCGAGGTGACCCTCGAGGAGCTGCGGAAATAGCACCCATGGCAGTGCCCCGCACACGTGAGGAACAGGCCAGGGCGCGCTGGCGCCTCGCCTCGCTGTTCGTGTTCGTTCTGGCGCTGGGCCTCACCTGCCTCACGATAGACGACCCCGGGCTTGCCTGGGACGAGCCGTTCTCCATCGGCGCCGGCGCCTCCTATGCCGCGTGGCTCGCTTCGCCCTCTATCTCGGCGGAGAGCATCGCGCGGCACTGGGGGATGAACCACGAGCACCCGCCGCTCGCCAAGCTGCTGATGGGCATCTCACAACGCCTCCTGCCCGAGGGCTCGCCAATCCTTGCCTCGCGGCTCGTGACCGCGCTGCTGTTCGCCCTTCTCGTCGAGCTGGTTTTCAAGTTCACAGGCTCTGCCTTCGGCGGCCTGGCGGGCCTCATGGCGGCGCTGAGCCTGCCCTGCATGCCGCGCGTCTTCGGTCATGCGCACTTCGCCGCCCTCGATGTGCCGATGGCCCTCACCTGGCTGCTCGCCGTGGTGGCCTTCGCGCGCGCCGTGATCCTGGGCACCCACGCGTCGTGCGCGCTCTCGGGCCTGTGCTTCGGCCTGGCGTTGCTGACGAAGATCAACGGGGTGTTTCTCCCGCTGGTCTACGCGGGCTGGGGCATCGGCTTCCACGGCAAGAGGGCCGTGAAGCCGCTGGTCTGGACTCTGCTGCTCGGCCCCGCCGTGTTCGTGGCCGGCTGGCCGTGGCTGTGGCACGACACGCTGGCCCGCATCCGCGGTTATCTGCTCCCCACGTGGCGCGTGCCGATCCCAGTGCTCTACTTCGGCCGGGTCTACGGCGACACGTTTGCGCCCTTCCACTACCCGCTCGTGATGACGGCCGCCACGATCCCCATCGGTGTGCTGGCTCTGGTGATCCTGGGCGCGGTGCGAGCCGCGCGGAAGTTCCGCGCCGAGCCGCTCCTGGCGTTGGTGGCGATCAACGCGGGGCTGGCGATCGGTGTCTTCATGCTGCCCGGGCTGCCGAAGTACGACGGCGTGCGCCTGTTTCTCCCTGCCTTCCCGTTCCTGGCCATCCTGGCCGGCACAGCCGGGCGCCGCTGCTGGGATTGGCTGGTGGGACACTCGCGCGGGCGCCCCTGGCGCCCGCTGTTCGTGACGGCGGCGTTCTTCGTGAGCCAGGCGGGCGCTCTATGGTGGATTCACCCCTGCGAGCTGAGCTACTACAACGCCCTCGTCGGCGGCCTGTGGGGAGCCCACAAGCTGGGGATGGAGGTCACATACTGGCACGACGTGGTGAACCGCGACCTCTTCGCGTGGCTGAACCGCCGGTGCCCCGTGGGCGCCACGGTGGCGTTCTATCCCGTGGGCGAAACGGTGGTTTTCCCGCCGTCTGGCGGACGGCAGGCGCCCAACTACTACGACACCTTCTACCTCAACACCCCGGAGCCGAAGCGGCTGGTCGCCGTGCGCCTCGAGCATGCGCGCCGCTACGACTTCGTGGTGATCAACGCGCGCGAGGCGATGATCCGCTGGCACAAGAACGACGTCGCGCTGCGCTACCTCACGCAGCGGAAGCCCCTCTACGAGGTGCGCAAGCAGGGGGTGCTGCTGGCGGCGGTGTACGCCAGGGAATGAGCCGCCAGCGCGCCGCTCAGCGGAGTTCCTTCGGCAGCGTGCCCTCAGTCTTCATCACGTCAATCAACTCGTAGCGGTCCAGGGCACGCCGGATCTCGGCGGGGTTCCTGTGCCGCAGCGCCCAGGCGCGGTCGTTGGCAAAGCGTACCAGGCTGCGGGCCAGCAGCGCCGCGGCCTCGCGCAGGTCGGCGCGGCTCACCTTGTCCAGCGTGTCGGCGGCGGTGTGGCCGTAGCCACGCCCCTTGGGCGCCCCACCCACGTTGCCCAGCATGCACACGGGCACGCCGGCCACCATGAAGGGGAAGTGGTCGGAGTAGGGATTCGGCCGCGCCGCGAAGACGATCTCCTGGCGCATCTCACTGGCCATCGCCGCCAGAGGCGCCTTCGCCTCACTCCAGCACTGGAAGTCGAAGCCCTTGCCCCGTTCGCTCCCGATGCAATCCACGTTCACCATGAGCCGCGTGCGGGCCATCTCGCTGCGGTGCCGCTCGACATAGGCATGGCCGCCGCGCAGGCCGACCTCCTCGGCCCCGAAGCACACGAACCGCACGGTGCGCCGGAGCCTGGCGCGGTGCGGAGCGAGAAGCCTGGCCGCTTCGAGAACGGTGGCCACGCCGCTGCCGTTGTCGTGGGCCGCCTGCGAGATGTCGTGCCCGTCGTAATGGCCGCCAACCACGATCGTTTGTTCGGGGTGCTCGTTGCCTGGAAACTCGCCGATGATATTGCGGCTTGTTCCCTGGAACATCGCGTCGTGCGTCTGGATGCGCAGGCGCACGGTGCCCTGGCCGAGGAGCCTCATCAGGCAGAGGCCCGTCTCCTTCGACACGCCCAGGCCCGGCACGTCCGGCTTCCGGTCGAATCGCAGCGTGCCGGTGGGCGCCAGGAGTCCGTCGTAATGGTTCATGAACAGGAATGCCTTGGCGCCGGCTGCGCAGGCGCGGGTGTACTTCTCGGCCCGGTGCACCCACCGATGGTAATACCCCGGCGATTCGCTGGTGGCCAGCACGGCTTTGCCCCTGATCGCGCCGCGCAGCCGGGCAAAGTCCTCGGGCATCCCCTCCCCCACGCTTACCAGCTCGAGCTCGATGCCCCGCCCGCGCGTGGCCGGCGAGTAGGGCAAGGCGATGCAGTCGAGCCGCTCGCGGGCAGGGCTCACGACTTCGAGCGTCGGCTTCCGCCCGCGCCGCCACGCCAGCAGCCTGAAAGGCTCGGCGTGCACGCGGCTGAGGCCGACGGCCCGCATCCGCTCGAGCAGGAAGTCGCCGGCCCGGCGCTCGTCGCCGCTCGCAGCGAAGCGGCTGCCATATGTCTCGCAGAGCTCGCGGAGCAGGGTCAGCCCGTCATCCGACACCATGGCCTCGCCCACGAGGCGCACGTCCAACTCCCGCCGCGAATCGGCTGAACTCATCCTGGACCTCCTGTAGACAGTGGAGGGCACTCGGGGTATAATCTTCCCAGAAGGGCGCTAACGCGGCGCCCAGACAAGGGGGATGCTCATGGTGCGGGCCCGCGCGCCAGTGCGCATTGATTTCGCGGGGGGCTGGACCGATGTCGCCCGTTTCGCGCGCGAGTCGGCCGGCGCGGTCGTCAACGCGGCCATCAGCATCTACTCCTACGCGTCCGTGCGTCGCGATCCGGCCGCTGCCGATTCCGGCGGCGGGATTCGGATCTACGCGACTGACTTCGACCTCTACATCGAGGCGGCGGATATCCGCCGGCTCGAGTACGACGGCAATGCGGACCTGCTCAAGGCGGCCATCCGGCACCTGAACGTGGACGAGAGCTTCTTCATCACCACCCGCTCGGACGCCCCGCCGGGCAGCGGCCTCGGCACGTCGGCGGCCATGGGCGTGGCCCTCATCGGCGCGCTCAGCCAGCTCGTGGCCCGCCCGCTGCTCGCCCACGAGGTGGCGGAGCTGGCCAGCGAGATCGAGCGCGAGGAACTGCACATCCTCGGCGGCAAACAGGATCAGTACGCCAGCGCGCTCGGCGGCTTGCAGTTCATGGAGTTCCACGGCGAGACGGTGCGCGCCGCGCCCCTCCGCCTGGCGCCCGCCACCGAATTCGACCTTCAGAAGCACCTCGTGCTCTGCTACACGGAGCAGTCGCGCCTGTCCGGCGACATCCACCAGCGCGTGACCGAGGCATTCCGCAAGGGCGAGGCCAACACCACCCGCGCCATTGCCGACCTCAAGCGCATCGCCCGAGCCATGAAGGAGCGCCTCCTCCTGGGCGACCTCGAGGGCTTCGCCCGGCTGATGAGCGACAACTGGGCCAATCAGAAGCGCCTCCACCCCTCCGTCACTAACGAACGCATTGACGAGCTCTTCGCCATCGCCGCGGAGTCGGGCGCGGCCGGCGGCAAGGCCTGCGGAGCCGGCGGCGGCGGCTGCCTCGTTTTCATCGCCAAGCCTGACCGCGAGCACATCCTGCGCCAGGCCCTCAAGGAGGCCGGCGCGCGCCTCCTTGACTTCGTTTTCGACCACTCGGGCCTCCAGGTCACTTCCGACTCCCCGGCCGCCACCTAGTTCTCGCCCTGTCGCGGCCGGCGGGGCCGGCGCAGCTCGCCCATGTGCTCGAGAGCCTCCCGGAACGCTTCGAACGCATCTTCCTTGAAGAGCACGATGTGGATTCGCTCCAGCCCGGAGCCCGCGGCCAGGTGGCGCCCGATCGTCTCCAGCATGGCGCGGGCCGAATACTCGGGCGCCAGCGCCGCCGCCCCCGTGCCAATGGCAGGGAAGGCCACCGTGCGCAGCTTCAGTTCCTCGGCGCGGCGGAGCGCGCTGCGCGTGGCCAGCGCCACGTTTTCCTCGCTCGTGAAATGCCCGATTTCCATGCTCACGGCGTGGATCACATACTTCGCCTTCAGCCCGCCGGCTGACGTCACCACCGCCTCGCCCACGGGCACCATGCCGATCTTGTCACACTCGTCCTGAATCACCTTGCCGCCCTTGCGGCCGATGGCGCCGGACACCCCCGCGCCCAGGATCAGATCGCTGTTCGCCGCATTGATGATCGCGTCCACCTCCGCCTCGGTGATATCGCCCAGCCGCAACTCGATCTTCGCCTTGATCGCATCCAGGTCCATGCCGCTCTCTCCCGCAAGAGGTTCGGGGCTGATGACCCTCCCGATTATAGCCGAAAGGCTCAGGGGCGGAAAGCGCGACGCGCGAATCACGTACGCGCGGCGGCCCGGGCAGAGCCCCTGGCCTTTCGGTATCGCCCTGGCGCTGCCCGACATGCATCGCATGCATTTTCGCGCTTGACATCCACACATTTGTGTGGTATCCTGGATGCAGAAAGGAAGGCATCATGGCCAAAACCCTCACGGCGAAGCAGCGGGCGATCCTCGAATTCATCCGCGGCGAGACCGCCCGGCGTGGCCTCCCGCCCACCATTCGCGAGATCGGCGCACGCTTCGGCCTCCGCTCCACAGGCTCCGTGCGCGACTATCTGCGCGCCCTCGAGCGCAAAGGCCACATTGGCCGCCGTCGCCACCTCTCGCGTGGCATCGTGCTCGCCGCCCCGGTCTGGCGCGCGCCGCGGCTCCAAGCCCCCGCGTCGCGCCCCGCCATTCCCCTCGTCGGCGACATCGCCGCCGGCACGCCTCAGCTCGCCATCGAGAACTCCGCGGATTCTCTCGCGCTCGACCCTGCCCTCTTTGGCGGCGGCGAGCTGTTCGCACTCCGCGTGCGGGGCGACAGCATGCGCGACGCCGGCATCTACGAAGGCGACCACGTCATCGTCCGCCGCCAAGCCACCGCCGACAACGGCGATATCGTCGTCGCCCTGCTCGACGACGAAGCCACCGTCAAGCGCTTCTTCCACGAAGGCCGCCGCGTAAGGCTCCAGCCCGAGAATCCGGCCTTCAGGCCCCTGTTCCTCACCCCCAGGCAGGCCGAATTGCAGCTCCTCGGCAAAGTCGTCGGGGTGCTGAGAAAGCTCTGAGCATTTGCGACTTGCGATTTCCAATTTGCGATTGAAGGAGAGCGGAATGACAGAGGAAGAAATGAGGATGCGAGCGAAGCATTTCGCCTTGCGGCGCATCCGCCTCGTTGGCGCGTTACCGAGGAACATTCTGGGTAAGGCGATTGGCGCCCAACTTATCCGCTCTGGGACATCGGTGGGGGCGAACTATCGGGCGGCGTGCAAGGCCCGCTCGAAGGCCGAGTTCATCGCCCGTCTGGGCATCGTGGAGGAAGAAACTGACGAAAGCGCTTATTGGATGGAGCTGATCATCGAAGGCAACGTGATGAAGGCCGAGCGGGTGAGCCCCTTGCTCAAGGAGGCCACCGAACTCACCGCCATCATGGCCGCATCACGCAAGTCGGCATCAAGCCGCCACTGAGGAATCTGAAATCGCAATTCGCAAATTGCAAATCGCAAATCTCCATGGCTACCACACAAGACCTCAATGACCAGATCGATGTCGTTACCGTGTTCCAGGAGGGCCGCATGGCCCCCGTGAAGTTCCGCTGGGGTGGGCGCACCTACCCCGTCACCCGCGTGGCCTATCGCTGGATCACGCGGCAGGGCGCCTACCCCATTCACCATTTCTCCATCGTCACCCCGGACGACCAGCTCTGCGAACTCGCGCTCAACACGCAGAACATGCAGTGGTCGCTCCTCAAGGTGCAGATGGAAGGATAGAGGAGAAAGAGCCACGGGCGGCGAGCCGCGAGCCACAAGCCTTGAAGAGGAAATCCGCAATCCCTCTTATAGCTCGCCGCTCGTAGCTCGCGGCTCGCGGCTCGACCCCATGCTCGGCTTCGACCACAACTTCGCCATCTCGGGGAAGTCCCGGTTCCTCGCGGGCGCCGCAACGTGCGAGGGAGCCGGGACATCCCCTGTTTCCCACGTAGCCGCAAGCGTCCCGCTTGCGGGCTCAACAACAAGCGGGACGCCTGTCGCCACGCCCCTCGAGCGCGTGATCATCTGCGTGGATATGGACGCCTTTTTCGCCTCCGTCGAGCAGCAGTGCGCCTACGGCGCGCTCGACGACCAGCCCGTGATGGTCTGCGGCAACACCGAGCGCCGCAGCGTCGTCGCCGCCGCCAACTACATCGCCCGCGAATACGGCATCCGAGCCGGTACCCCCATCACCACCGCCCGCCGCCTGTGCCCCCACGGCGTCTTCCTCGAGGGCGACCCCGAAAAATACGTCTACACCTGCATCCGCATCAACGACCTCTGCCGCGAGTTCACCCCGCGTGTCGAGTGTTTCAGCATTGACGAGAGCTTTCTCGACATCAGCGGCTCGGCCCACCTCTTCGGCGGCCCGGCCGAAACCGGCCGCCGCCTCAAAGCCCGCATCCGCGCCGAACTCGGCATCCCCTGCACCGTCGGCATCGGCCCCAACAAGCTCCTCGCCAAAACCGCCTCGAAGCTCGGCAAGCCCGATGGCCTCTTCACCCTCAACCACGAGGATGTCCCGGCCAAACTCCACCCCCTGCCCATCACCAAGCTCTACGGCATCGGCGCCCGCACCGCCGAAAAGCTCGCCCGCATCGGCGTCTCCACCATTGGCCAACTCGCCCGCACCCCGCCCGACGCGCTCAAGAAGCTCTTCGGCATCATCGGCCCTATGCTCCGCGACGCCGCCAACGGCCTGGATAGCTCCCCCCTCCTCACCGACGACGAGCAGCCCGAGGCCAAGAGCGTGGGCAACAGCTACACACTGAGCGACGACACGCGCGACGTGCGCAGAGTCCTCACCGTCCTCCTCGGCCTCTGCTCCAAGGTCGGCCGCCGCATGCGCCAGGGCGGCCACGCCGGCCGCACCGTCACCCTCACCCTCCGCTACGCCAACTTCCAAACCTTCGTCCGCGCCCGCACTGTCGAGGCCCCCATCAACCTCGACCGCGACATCTTCGCCGCCGCGTGCACCCTGCTCGACGAAATCTGGGGGCGGGACATCCACCGCGAATCCAGCGAATCTGGCGAATCAGGAACTTCCCAGCCCCATTCGCTCGATTCGAGAGATTCGCGGTTCCGCCACAGCCGCCGCGCCGTCCGTCTCCTCGGCGTCAGCGTCTCCAACCTCCTTCACCGCGACGACCCGCGCCAGCTCGGCCTCTTCGACAGCGACCTGCGGCGCCGCACCCATCAATTCCTCAAGTCAGTGGACGCCCTCCGCGACCGCTACGGCGAGCACGTCGCCGTCTGGGCCCCCCTCCTCCGCTCCGACGAAGTCATCTGATTTGAGTCCTAACCATATATGCGGCAAAGCCTTATGCTCGCCGCCCATCCCCCACCCCATACCTGCTCATCGCGCAAGTGAGCGAGAATGGCCGGAGCTGCGAGAATCGCCGATTCTCGCCAATCTATCCATACTTGCTCATCTCCCTCCCCACGGGTTTGAGCAAGCATGAGCAGGGGGGCACTCATCAGCCGCCTGGCCCCCCCCCGAAAGACCCGCCATGTCCACAAGGAATAGGCATGCCCACCCCCTCCCCCTCTCCAGTCGCCTCAGGATCCCCAGACCGTGAAGACCCTGGTTTGATTCACCGCGTCGCGCGCCATACTATGATTGGACACGATGCAGGAGACCGCCATGCCCCGACCGCCCGTCGTCGCCTTCACCCTCGCGCTGTGTGTTGCCTCGGCCCGCGCCGACGTGCGGCTGCCGAAGGTCTTCACCGACCACATGGTCCTCCAGCAGGAGATGCCCATCGCCGTCTGGGGCCGCGCCACGACCGGAGAACTCGTGACCGTCGAGTTCAACGGCCAGAGGGCGACGGCCAAAGCCGGCGACGATGGTGCCTGGCGCGTCACGCTCCCCGCGATGAAGGCCGATGGCCAGCCCCACTCACTCGTCGTCAAGGGCAACAACTCGCTGGAACTCAAGGATGTGTTGCTCGGGGAGGTGTGGCTCTGCGCGGGGCAGTCGAACATGGGCCGTCCCGTGGACGAGGCCGCGGCCAAGGCGGCAGACCAGCCACAGATTCGCCTGTTTAATTCGTCGGGCGAGACGCCCCGCGCCGATGGACTCGACGAGACGAGCGGCTGGATCGTCTGCACGCCGACCTCGATTCTCCAAGCCGGCGACTTTCTGGGGGCCGGCAAGGGCCGCCGGCCCTTCAGCGAGGTCGCCTACCACTTCGGCCTCAAGCTCCATCAGACCCTCAAAGTGCCCGTCGGCCTCATCCAGGCCAACTGCGGCGGCTCGACGGCCCGCGACTGGACCCCGTTCCCCGAGGCCGGCGCCAAGCTGCCGCTCGACCAGCCGATCCCCAAGATCACCCACAGCGACGGCCAACTCTACTGGGTCCGCCTGCGCGGCATGGTGCCGTTCGCCGTGCGAGGCGTCGTGTGGTACCAGGGCGAGGACGATGGGCGCAACCCCAAGTACGCCGAGGACTTCAAGGCCCTCATCGAGAGCTGGCGGAAGCTGTGGGACCGCCCCGACCTGCCCTTCTACTTCGCCCAGATCGCAGCCACCACCTACGCCGGCGGCATGCTCGGCGTGTGGGAGGCTCAGCAATGGGTGATGAACCACGTGCCGCACACGGGCATGGCCGTGAGCAACGACATCTACGAGGGCACGACGAACGGCGGCTTCAAGCGACGCGACGACAAGGCGCTCGGCTGGCCCATCGCCGGCGGCAGCAACCCGCACCCGACGGGCAAGCCCCGAATTGCCGCGCGCCTCGCCGAGATCGCCCTTGTCGAAACCTACGGCCAGCCCAAGAAGGTGCTCTACGGCCCCATGTACGCCTCGCACGAGGCCCGCGACGGCAAAATCGTCGTCCGCTTCAAGCACACGGGCAGTGGCCTCGCCACCGACGACGGCCAGCCGCCGAACTGGTTCGAGGTATCCGACGGTACGCTCGAGGGGAACAGGCCACGCTACGTCAAGGCCGAGGCCCGCATCGTCGGCCCCGACACGGTGGAGGTGTCCTCGCCCCTCGTCGCCCAGCCGAAGTTCGTACGCTTCGGCTGGCACGCGCTGGCGCGCTACAACCTCATCAACAAGGAAGGTCTGCCCGCCGTGTCGTTCCGCGCCGAGCCGGGGCCTCAGAGATAGCGCCAAGGTCCTGTCGTGGCGACGGGTGGCTGCCCCGCCTCACCTCACAACACGCTGTCGGCCGGCCGCATCCACCGCATCCGCAATCGCTCTGTAGCTCTCGCGCCAGGCGTCATGCGGCACGTTCTCGGATACCTGAATCTGGAGCAGGCCCGAGCCGCCATCCTCTTCGAGTATCTGCTCGGCCACCTTGCGGGCGCCCTTGTAGCCCCGCAAATGGCACGACGACGGGAAGTTGATCCACAACCGCATCTCGGGCCACATCTTCCGCGCCGCAGCCACCGACGTGTCGTTGTCGGGCGGCGGCGACATCGAGTCGATCCCTCTCACACCCGAGGCGCCGATCGCATCCCACAGCGGCTTCAGGTCGCCGTCCATGTGCACGAACACGTAGGCATCGCGCTCCGCGAGCATGGCGGCCAGCTCGTTGTAGAGGGGCACGCAGTAGCGGCGGAAGCGGTCCGGGCCGATGGCGGGGGCGGTGATGTTGTCGGGGAAGTCAATGAACGGCGCGGGCGAGCGAAGGGCCAGCTCGAAAATGAGCCGCGCGCGCTGGTTGAGGTGCTGAACAACCGCCGCAACCTTGTCGGGGCATTCGGCCAGGTGGACCGACAGGTTGCTCAACCCCACCCATTGCACCCAGAGCTGCTGATAGGGCGTCCGCTCGACGGCCGCCAGCGGCAGCCCGTCGTCGCCCAGGGCCGCGTCTACCTTCGCGTAGCCCGCGTAGTCGTCCATCACGATCCCGTCGCGCAGGTAGGCGAGCAGCACGTCGTAGTCGCGCGGCTCCTGTACATAGTGGCGGCGGATCGAGCTGGAGCCGTAGGCCGGCTCGAACTGGCGTTCCTCGAAGAGGGAGCCAGCGGGGGTGTGCAGCGTGGTGCGGCGGAAGCGCTTGCCGTCCCTCTCGAAATCCTCGTGCTCGAAGCGGCAGTTCGGCGTCTCGACGCGATGGATGCTGCACCACTGGAGCAGCCCCACGCGGCCGCGGCCCACGTGCGCCCACACCTCCTCATTCGGCGCCGCCAGTCCGCTGTATTGCACGAACGGCACACGGTCGTGGGGCCGCCCCTGGATCAACGCCAGCATTCGGTCCCGCATCGTTGCAGAGGACATGGTTAACCTCTCACGGGCCTCGGGCACAGCAGATGAACTTCGCGACGTGTCTTCTACCACAGAGGAAAAGCCACTGCAAGGCCGTCTCGGGGGTGTGGGCCGGAATGGTTGTTCTCTCTGGAGCCTGAAGGGCCCGCATGGGATAGCCCAGGCAACGCCCTGGGTTCAACGGGATCCGCAAGTCCAGGAGATAGAAGCTCTGCTCTCTATTACGCCCGTTCAGGGGTACCGCAGGGGCGGCCTGCTTCTCGGGGTTTCGCCCTGCTCCTTGCCCACATCTTCCGGGGGCTGGGGTCTAGCCCCCGAATGGGGGCGTTTGAGCCGTAGCCCAGGGCGACCAAAGGGAGCCCTGGGTAGTAGTAGAGGCGGCCCCACGACGGAGCCCCCGAAGGGGGGCGATTCAAGGGGCGTGAAACGCCCCCT
>ERZ795050.616-NODE-616-length-54542-cov-6.881091_pt1 | contig 54542 bp, 37 predicted proteins | sample MGYA00375134_ERZ795050 | MGnify/ENA primary metagenome ERZ795050 (study PRJEB30179, sample SAMN05720221) | activated sludge metagenome | isolation source: Anaerobic digester | place: Japan | collected 2015-05-26 ... | reverse complement strand
CTGATCAGACCGAGGGGAACCGAGGGGATAAACCCCTCGGCTCGTCAAGACGTCAAGACCGAGGGGATAAACCCCTCGGCTCGTCAAGACCGGGGGGGCCAGCGTCCGCGGCGTGACCGCAATCGGGCGGTCCTCCCTTGACACGACGGGCGGCGGTGCCGCGAGCCGGAGGCTTCAACGCTTGGCGTTGGCCGTCGCGTCAAGGGTTCCGGCGTCCCAGGTATAGTCGAACGTGCCATCATGCAAGAGGTTTCCGTCATCGTCACAGGCAAACGCCTCGGCCAGACCGAAGTGCAGCCACAAGAAGCGCGAAAAGCGCAAAAACAAGACTCATGCTCACCTTCGTCTCCGCGCCCCTCTGCGTCCACTGCGGTGAAGTGCTGATTGCTGACGGCCGATCGCTGACCGCTTCTCAAAAACTAGCTGGGTCCCCGTTGCGACGCCCTGGTCACGGGTTCAGGATCTTGCGGATGCTTTCGGCGCCGACGGCGAAGCCCAGACCCTCGGTGCCGCCGCCGGAGAGCTTCCAGTCACAGACTCCGATGACGAGGCCGTCGCGGTCGATCAGCGGCCCACCGCTGTTGCCGGGGTTGATGGCCGCGTCGGTCTGGACCCACTGGGCCAGCTTGCCCGCCCGGACAGCGCTGACGATCCCCTTGGTCACAGTACCGGTCAGGCCCCTGGGTGCCCCTAATGCATAGCATTCATCGCCGAGGCTCGGTTCGGAGTCTCGTAGCCGAAGTGGCTGCAATCCGATGGATTTGCTCAGGATCAATACAGCAAGGTCTGTGTCCGAATCGAATCGCAGCACCACGGCAGAGGCTTTCTGCCCTTCGGGCGTTCGTATCAAGATCAGGCTGGCCCCCTCGACTACGTGATTCGCCGTCAGGATGGTCCTGGGAGTATCGATGCAGAACCCCGAGCCGATGGCCTCATCTGCCTCGATGAACACGACCGACCGTGCCGCTGTCGCCACGACTCCATCGGAAGCCGGGCGTGAACCGGCGGGGCCTGGGTGAGTCGCCGCTGCGAGTTCAAATCTGGCCGCCTTCGCCTCGATCAGCGAGCGCATTCGCTCCTCGAATTCCGCATAGGGCAGCTTCTCCGAGGCGGCGGCAGACCATTCCGCATCGATTTCTGCCACCGTAGCGTCATCCATCAACAGAATCTTCTGGGCGACTTCATCCCAACCGGGCGAGTGCTTCAGTACCCAGCCCATCGCCGAGGGAAAGGAAAGCGTGCCAGCGTACGTCGCACCTGGGTAGTACGTCGTATGTGCAGTGTTTCCGTACACGTTGGTGTAAGCGTTGCCGGGCGCGGTATAAACAAATGGTCGCTGACTCACGTCTGTCTTGGTGATCAAGAGCACATCGCCGCCTTCCCTGGCTGCGCGCCGCGCCATCTTCTGCTTCAACTCTGGCAGCGAGGTGTAGGCATTGCCCCGGCCAGCTATGATGCCGATAAGACGATAGTCGTGCGAGCCAAGCTGAGAGGTCAGTTCGTGCCTGGCCTTGATGCTCAATGCTGACCTCTCCCGAGGGCTGTTGTGGGGCAACTGCAACTGGGCGGCGAACTCCTCACTTCGGCCAGGATGACCATCCACCACCCTTGCACTTTGGACAGGCTCGATCTTCCACTGCCCCAGCGGCCTGTAGTCGATATTGCACAGGGCGCAGCCCCATATACACAGGGGCAGCAGACTGGTGACGATAATCACACGGCCCGGGATAGATTTCCGCCTTCGCGAAGCTGTCATGCTGATGTCCGCCTTTCTTGTCCAGCCTTGATTCCCATAGCTTTTCTGCCGACTAACATTTTGCCGCTTTTCAGCCGAACGTAAAGCCCAGTCGCTTGTTGGCGAGCCAGAGGATGGGGAGCTCGGTCTTGGCGAATCCGGCGGCGATGAGGTAGGGGTTATGGGCACGTTTCTGGAAGTGAACGTGAATGTTGTCCGCGTCCCTCCGCGTCCACTGCGGTGAAACACTGTTTCTCCGGCCGCTGAAGGCTGATCGCTCTTGTCAACCGCTGAGTACGCTGAGAAATGTGCCCTCCTGTTACCACCTTTACTGAAAATGGCTTCTGAACCCTTTTCCGGGCCCAAGACCGAGGGGATAAACCACCGAGGGGATAAACCCCTCGGCTCGTCAAGACGTCAGGACCGAGGGGATAAACCCCTCGGCTCGTCAAGATGTCAAGACCGAGGGGGTAAACCCCTCGGCTCGTCAAGATGTCAAGACCGAGGGGATAAACCCCTCGGCTCGTCAAGACCGGGGGGGCCAGCGTCCGCGGCGTGACCGCAATCGGGCGGTTCTCCCTTGACACGACGGGCGGCGGTGCCGCAATCCGGAGGCTCCAACGCATGGCGTTGGCCGTCGCGTCAAGGGTTCCGGCGTCCCAGGTACACTTGAAGAGGCCGTCGGTCTTGTGGTTGCCGACCTCATCGCAGATGAACGACTCGCTCGTCGAGGTTACCGGGCAGGTCTGCGGGTTGCGGGTGTTGGTCTGGTTGCAGCGGTTCAGGTCATCGGCACAGTAGCGCAAGGTCGGGGTTGTATAGTCCCCGATCGTCACGTTCTGCCGGTTGCCGATGCGGTGGTACCCGTACAGTCTCCTCTCGGCGGTTCCCCGCGATACAGCGTCAGCGGGTAACGTACAGAAGAAAACGGCCGGACCAGCATGCTGGACCCGGCCGTTTGGGTGGTGTTGTCCGCACGGTGACGCGCGGGGGTTTGACCGTTATTCCTTCACTGCGATGTAGTAGAGTTTGCCTTCAGAGAAAGTACGTCCGGCGAGTTCGCCGATCTCGGGGCCGGTGCCGATGAACAGGTCGCCGCGACCGGCCGCCCGGATCGCACCGCCGGTGTCCTGGTCAAACGCGAAGGCCTTGTAGCGGTGGTCGGCAATCTCGCCCACGCCGTTGAGGCGGGCCGGGAGAACCGTCTGAATATACGCCGGGCAGGCCCGCGGATAGACCTGCTTGTCGGTGGCAAGCGAACGATACGGCGAAACCGGCACGTTCAGGCTGCCAAAGGGGCCGCCCTGGCGCGGGGTAAAGAACACGTACCGTTTGTTGACCGCCAAGCTTGAATCCAGCTCCTCCGGATGCTCCTTGAAATACCGGATGAGACCCTGCAGAGACAACTCCTTCGGCGGGATCATGCCCCGATCGACCAGTCGCTGGCCGACGGAGGTGTATTCATGGCCGTTGTCGCCGGCGTAGCCGATTTCCAGGAACGAGCCGTCCTCGAGGCGGAGTTTCCCGGATCCCTGTACGGTGACGATGTACGCCTCGAAACGGTCTCGCAGGTAACACAGTTCCAACCCCTGACCAGCCAGTGCGCCGTGCTCGATCTCCGGGCGGGTCAGGTACGGACCGCCGCCCTTGCGTTGATAGGTCATCGTGGCCTCATTCAACTCAAGGTCGGGTGGCCTCTTGTACAAGGGGTACTTGAACTCCGCGTCGGGCTTCAGGCGAGCGTCGAAGATCGGGCGATAGTAGCTGGTAAAAAGTACCGTACCCTTGTCGTCGCATCCACGCGATACGTAGATGTCGAACCGCTCCTTGATCAGACGGTCGAGTTCTTCGGGCGACTTGGCCTCCCGGAGCGTATCCATGAGCGTCTGGACGCTGCGGATCGCCCGATCATGTGTGATATCCAGGTATGGGAAGTACCTCTTCGACGACTCCTTGCTTAAGTACTCCAGGCTGTTGGCCGCCGCGTACTCGAGATTGGTCTGGTGGTAGTAGGCCTCGCTGAAGTCCGGGTACTGTGCCGGATCAGTAATTTTAACCAAGGCCATCTCGCCTGGAGGCAATTTCTTCCAATAATCAGGCGGCTCCGGTTTGATCTCCACCGGCGGCTTTGGACAGCCGAAGATCCCCGCCACCATGAACGTGAGACCGAGATAGATCCAGCGACGCGTGACCATCATAGAAACGTCCTCCCTGGCCAATCCTGCCTGCCTGCGACGCGACGGCCGCCGGCCGGCAACCATGACACACTACTGATCCACGATTGTGCTCTCGCCCCTTGATCCCACCCCCGGCGAACATCACCATTATCGGTGGTTTGAACGGCCTTCAGCAACGAACTTGCGTGACAATCGGAGCAAGAAACGCGTACGGATTGCCGGCAACCGATCCGACGGCCCCTTGTGCGGTTGGACGAGGAGCTCTGTCGACGGTTATTCGCCACACAGACGATGCCCCGCTGTCAGGACGGCGAATTTCCGACAGGCAATGCGGACAGGATGCCAATCGCTTCAGTTGCCATCAGCAGCTCGTGCCAGAATGGTGACAAGAATCGGCCGAGGCGTCCCCTGGAGTTGTCAACCTGTCTTGCGAAGTGAACCGCCGCCAGTCGGCGCGGAGTCAATGACATTGCCGACATCGCCCGACAGAGGAACGCGCGGCTCCGTCGGCACTGAGCGTGGACGTTCGACAGGCGTCTCTTCGTGAGACTCGGGATGACTCGGGTCACTGCCACTGATGATCCGAGGCCGGGGAGCCAGGAACTCGTCGTCTGAACCTTCGTTGAGCCAACGAAGAATGTCATCTTCCGTGGGCGGATGGTGAAGATCGCCAGGCCTGCGTCTGGGGGCGAGCTGGGCCACGCGAAATGAGGTGCCGCACTTGGCACAGCGGGCCCGGTGGCCGATGCCGGAGGCAGGCACGCGGTACCTCGCGCCGCAGGCGGGGCATCGGGTCTCGATCTTGCCCTCATGGCCTGGCATGGCCGGTCCTCCGAGAGCCTCCTTCCCGGCGGTCTGACGTATCGAGCCGCACGTCGCCGACCACCCGGCGCTGATACTCCGGGCATCGAGTGCGGCACCTGCGTTATGACAACTTTGAGAAGTATCTGGCTGGCTCCACCACCCTCAGGCGGTGGCCCCTCTTCGCGGTGCCTTCACTCAATTCTATGCCCGCAGCGCCGCAGATTTCAACGCGTTTTCCGGCGGGATTCGGCCACGGACGTGCGGCACCATCCCGACGAAAACAGCGCGGACCGCTGCGCCGCGCTGGAAGCGCCCAACCAATCATTCGGCCAGGAAGGGGTTCGACTTTCGTTCAATCCCGATGGTGGTCGGGGGCCCGTGTCCGGCGTAAACAACGGTTTCATCCGGCAGGGTCAGGAGGTTGCGGCGAATGTTGGCAAGCAGTTGCCGACCGTTCGAGCCCGGGAAATCCGTCCGCCCAATACTGCCCGGAAACAGGGCATCGCCCGTAAACACCACGCCCGCCTGGGCACAGTAGAATGAGACCCCGCCGGGTGAATGCCCCGAGGTGTCCAAGACCTGCCAGGAAAGGTTCCCAAGCAGCAAGGTCATTCCGACGATCAGCTCCAGGTCGGCGGGGGTCTCGACGCTCAAATCGATTCCGAACATGGCGGACAGGTTTCGGCGTCCGTCGGCGAGCATCGGCCTGTCCGACGGGTGAATACCCACCTGGGCCACGGGAAACGCGCCGTGAACCTTATCGATGCCGGCGATGTGGTCCCCATGCCCGTGGGTCAGAAGGATCTTCTCCACGGTGATACGCTCGGTGATCGCGTAATCCACGAGGTTGTCGACGGCGGGTGCAAAACTCGGATCGATCACCCAACCGACGCGATTTCCATCATCGGATGAGACACTGACGACGTAGGCGTTCTCGGCGAAACTCGGATCGACAAAGGCCTTAATGCGAAGGTCGTTGCGGCTCACTGCTTTTTCCTGTTCTCCAGAAGTTGAAGAAGCGTCCTGGCCCGCTCGGCGCCGGGCGTTTCGCCGTAAAGATCGATGATCCGGCGGCACTGCCGGGCTGCCTCGTCAAACTGACGCTGCACGACCAGCCGCTGGGCGTTCACGTACATGGACAGTGCCTGCTCAGCCCGGCGGCCGGCAAGGCGGTCGGCAATTTCGCGGCGAACGGCGGGGTCGGACTCCAGGTGCAGACGCAGGGCCTTGGCCTCGCGCGCAAGCGGTCCGGCGACGAACCGGCCCTCGATTTCCTGCAGGACCTCCACGGCATCGGCCGCCCGCCCCTCGGCCATGAATGCCCGGGCTCTCGCCAGTTCGAGCCTTCCGGGAGCCTCGATTTCCTTGATCAACTGCTCCGCCCGACGCACGTGCAACGGTTCGTGCCAACGTCTTTGCAGGCAGATTCGATCGAGCGCCGGCAGGTCGGCGACGAGGCGGGCAGCGGCCATCCGGTCAAGAGCAGCGCCCACTTGATCGGCACAGCGATCGAAAAACCAGTCAATCGCTTCCTGGGCCACGTCGCTGTCGAGCACGTGGCCGATGCGAGGGCGATCCAGATCGATCCTGGCACCGGCGGTTCGAAGCCGTTGGAGACCCTCGCGCATTTGCTCGTGGTTGATGTCCGCGATGCCGACCGCGTAGAACACCGGTACGTGCGCCTTGGCCTTGACCTGCTCGCCGGTGATCCAGGGGGGGACATAGTTGGCCAGCGCGGCCACGGCCGTGACGGGAACCTCCTCGACATAAAGAAGCTCAAAACTCATTGCCCCGCCGGCCGAGAAACCCGTTAACAGCACTCGCTGCGCGTCGTAGCTGACATTTGCCCGCAAGTGCTTGAACATGGCGTGAATGACGGCCGTATCACTGTTTCGCCATCCGGGACCGACGCCCTGTGGTGCCGTAATCAACGGGGGAATCCGCATGCTGCGAGCGGCCCAGAACCCGACCGTCTGTTCCGCGGTGTCGTCGGTGCCGTGCAATGCAACAATCAGCGGCGGCAGTTGGCCCGAACCGTAACCGGCGGGCTTGCGCAACACGTAGAACGCGGGGCCGCTCTTGCCTTGAACCGGCAACGGGATCCGTTCGATCGCGGGAGACGAAAGGAGCGGAGCGGGACCACTGGCCGGCTTCGAGGCAGTAGCAGGCAAGGAGGTCTCCGTCGGCTCAGAGCCTGGACGAAAACCAACAGGACCAGACGGTAGGGCAGCGTCGAGGTCGCCACGGCGACCGAGACCTGCAGCATAGCTGAGTCGCGGGCGGCAGGTCTCCGCCGTCTCCTGCGGCTCCGACCATGCCCTGGCTTGCCCACACGCGCTCTCAGCGGGTCTGGTCTTACCCATGGCCGGAGGCTGACGAGCAGCAAGTACCGCAACCAATACAAGACCCTCGGCAACCAGAGACCGAAGCGACCCTCTGCTCAGCAGCTTCAAAACGGGTATCTCCATGTACCAGCCGCAGTTCATTCTACAGGCTCGCCGATCGGCTTCAATTCGGTTGTCTTCTCCTGATCTAAGCGGCGTCGCGTGCCGTACCCTACTCGCGCGAAGAGGAATGCTCAGTCTGAGCGAGTGCCGACGAGGGCGTCGGCACCCCGAGTGGGGCCGGCTCTACGCGTCGGCGTGGCGGGTTTCGTCACGCTTTGGGGACCCTGTGGGAACCTTCTCCGCCTCCGTGCGTCTGATATAATGAGGTCAGGAGGTGCTATCATGACCAGTCACCTCGTTCGGCTTGGCACTCTGCTGGGGCTTGCCGCAATCACCGGGCTCAGTTCCACGGCCATGGCTGCAAGGCCGCAATTCGCATATCGGCCTCCCGCGATGCGATCGGCGGTTCCACCGATCATTGTGAAAAAGGTGCAACCCGGCCCGGTCATCATCAAGCCGTCTCAGGCAGTCATCATTCCCATTCCAACGACCTGGGACGCAGTGATGATGCCGATCCCGACCGACATCGATGCGAAGATCGTGCTGCTGAGAACCAAGCCCTGACCGACCCCGACGGGCCGGCGGCAGCCAGGTTGCGGCAGGCTCTGGCAGCGTCGAGGTTGCCGTCGGCGACCGAGACCTGTCCTATTCCTACAGTCGGAGGCCGTTGGCCCGGGCGGCATCGTTGAGCACGCGAGCCATGATGGCGTAGCCGGCGTAGTGCGGATGCAGGCCGTCGCGGGCCAGATCCCTGGGCAACTCGCCGGCCGAGTTGCTCATGTGCGCGGCGTAATCAACATAGATGCAATGTTTGGCGGCACACATGGCTTTCAGTTTCTCGTTGATCTTGGGCAGGATCGGGGCCTTGCCCGCATGGTTGCCGGTGTCCGGGTTGGTCGGAAGGATCGAGCAGATAAAGACGTTGATGCCCGCTTTTTGAGCGGCGTCCACCATCGCCTCCATGTTGGTCATCACCTGGGACATTGTCTCATCTTCGGTCTTCTTCGCGCTCAGCATACGGGCAACGTCGTTTGTGCCGGCCAGAATCACGACGTTCCGCGGTTTGAGCTGGATGACGTCCGCCTCGAAGCGTCGGGCCATATGCGGCGTGATGTCCCCGCCGATGCCGCGATTGAGGATGACCCCGTCGCTCGGTGCAAAGTAGGCAGCCAGTTCCCACAGTTCGGTTATCGAGTCGCCCATGAACACCGTGCCGACGGCCACGTCCTGGCGGATGACCTCCTCGTTCCAAAAGTCAAACCGCCCGCGGAGTCGATCTGCGGGGGCGTTGTCGCCGAACATGCCCGGCTTAATCAGTTGCTGCTTCTGCTCGTCGGTGCGGCCGGCCCGCTTGATAGCCGGGCTGATCCCACATCCACCGGTTGCCACCAGACCCAAGAGGGTCGCCGCCACCAGCCAGTCTCGTCGATTCCTGATTTGCATGTTTGTCTCCATTCTTCGCTATGAAGTTGAACATTCGTTGCGCCTGCAGCCGGGTATCAGTGTAACCTCCTCGGTGCCCTCTTACGAGGAGCGAGACAGGGGGACCGAGGATCGGGCAACGGGGGCGGCAGCAGAATCGGCCTATCTGCCCTTCGGGAAAGACCGCTGAAGCGGCGTGTTTCCCGTTCGCGTTCACCGCCAACCTTTGATTTCTGCGCAAAGAATGCAACGCGTCTCTTCTCCAGAACGGCCCTTTTTCAGGGGTTTCCCAAACACTGATGCTTGCAGTACCTGCGCAGAGATCAATAAGGCCGGCCGCCTTTTTGCGGACCACAACCCAAGCGCTCTGCGATCCAGAAACATGCGCGCAAAACGCGCACCAGTTGCGACGGAAGAGGCCAAGGCGCATGCCCACGCAAAGCCGTGGGGATGTCACCCGGCACGGGGTGCGGCGTGCCGGAGCCCGGATATGGATCACGGATCAAGGAGAGGTATAATGCCAAACCTGCCCGGCGATGCGGGGTCGGCGTCGGATCCTGCTCGCCTTTTTCGAAGGAATACCAGGACATGGCCACGACCGAAGGTGAATTATTCCGGACCTTTATTCACGACATTATTGATGAGGACATGCGCACGAACCGCTGGGGCGGCCGGGTAGTGACCCGCTTCCCGCCGGAGCCCAACGGGTACCTGCACATCGGGCATGCCAAGAGCATCTGTTTGAACTATGGGCTGGCCCGCGACTACGGCGGCAAGTTCAACCTGCGCTTCGACGACACCAACCCGGTCAAGGAGGAGCAGGAGTACATCGACTCGATCATCGAGGACGTCCGCTGGCTCGGTGCCGACTGGGAAGACCGATTGTTCTTTGCGTCGGATTACTTTCAGCAGATGTACGAGTGGGCAGTCCAGCTTATCAAGGCGGGCAAGGCCTACGTTTGCGACCTGAGCGCCGACCAGGTTGCCGCCATGCGCGGCACGGCGACCGAACCGGGCCAGGAGAGCCCTTATCGCAATCGCAGCGTCGAGGAGAATCTCGATCTTTTCGAGCGGATGAAAAAGGGCGAGTTCCCCGACGGTTCGCGGACGCTGCGGGCCAAGATCGACATGGCCTCGCCGAACTTCAACATGCGCGATCCGGTCATGTACCGCATCCTCCACGCGACTCACCCGCACACCGGCGACGAGTGGTGCGTCTATCCGATGTACGACTGGGCCCATGGGCTGGAAGACTCGATCGAGCAAGTCACGCACTCGATCTGCACGCTGGAGTTCGAGAACCACCGCCCGCTGTACGACTGGTTTCTCGACCAGCTGGGCATTTACCACCCGCAGCAGATCGAGTTTGCCCGGCTCAATCTGACCTACACGGTGATGAGCAAGCGCAAGCTGCTGCAACTGGTCAAGGAAGGGCTCGTGCGTGGTTGGGACGATCCGCGTATGCCGACGATCTGCGGCTTGCGGCGCCGGGGCTACACGCCGGAAGCGATCTGGAACTTCTGCCGGCGGATCGGGGTGAACAAGTACGACAGTATTGTGGACATCCAGCTTCTTGAGCACTGTATCCGGGAGGACCTCAACAAACGAGCCCCACGGGTCATGGGCGTGCTCCGGCCGCTGAAGGTGGTCATCGACAATTATCCTGACGGGCAGGTCGAGGAGCTCGACGCGATCAACAACCCCGAGGACCCCGGCGCCGGGACCCGGCACGTGCCGTTCTCGAAGGTGCTGTACATCGAGCAGGACGACTTCCGCGAGGTCCCGCCGCCGAAGTACTTCCGACTGACCCCCGGTCAGGAGGTGCGGCTCCGCTACGCCTACTTCGTCAAGTGTACCGGCTGCGTGAAGGACCCGGCCACGGGCGAGGTCAGCGAAGTCCACTGCACCTACGACCCGGCCACCCGCGGCGGCGACTCGCCCGACGGCCGTAAGGTCAAGGGGACGATTCACTGGGTCTCGGCCGGCCAAGCCGTCGACGCCGAGGTGCGGTTGTACGACCACCTGTTCAGCAAACCCGATCCCGACGACGTTCCCGAGGGACAGGACTGGAAGACCGGCCTGAACCCCAACTCGCTGGAAGTGCTCACCGGCTGCAAGGTCGAACCGAGTTTGGCCAACGCCGCCCCCGGCAGCCGATTCCAGTTCGAGCGAATGGGCTACTTCTGCGTTGATCCGGATTCAACGCCCGGCAAGCCGGTCTTCAACCGCACGGTGACCCTCAAGGACACCTGGGCGAAGATCGCGGGCAAGCAGGAAGGCAAACCCAAAAGGTAGGGCATGGTCGAAGCCGCCAAAGGCGGCGGAGACCTGCCGAACGATCTGATTTCAGATTGGCGATTTGAGATTTGAGATCCGGCCTGGTGGCGGGGTTGACCCGGCAGCGACAGGGTCGTAACAGTGGAGTCGGCGTATCCCGAGCAACGAAGCAACACTTTGCAGGGCGGGACGTGCTCACCGGCCGTTTGCCGGAGGAGTCGGTGGATTCTGTGCCGGCGAACGAGGGCCGTATGACATCGATTTGCGAGCGGATCAAGACGGCCCTCAGAACGGCCGGTCAGTTGGGTCCAGGCAGGGCTCTCATGCTCCCGGCTTTGTCAGGGGTGGTTATCATGGCCGCATCTGCCCTGACGTTTTGAATACCACAGGAGGTTCACATGTCCAAGTCAACGCTGCCGCTGATCATGGCGAGTGCAAGCATCGCCGCCGGACAGGCCGGGCTCGCCGCTCAAGGCTCCGCCTTGCCGGTTATTCCCCAACCCGCCAGAGTGGAACGCGCGGACGGCGTGTTCGTCATTGACGAGAACACTGCGATTGTCGTCGACGCCGCGAGCATGGCCGAAGCGTACAAGCTGCAGGATTACCTTGCCCCGGCGACGGGTCTGCGCCTGAAGCTTGTTGAGAACGCCGGATCGCAAGGTGCCATCACACTGAGAATCGCGGACTCGTTCGCCGCTCTTGGCGAGGAAGGATACGCGCTCATCGTCGCTCCCGACGGCATCCTGATCGGGGCCAGAGCCCGCGCCGGCCTGTTCTACGGCATTCAGACGCTTCGGCAGTTGCTGTCGCCCGCAATCTTCCGCTTAGCGCGGGTAGAAGGCGTGCGTTGGGAGGTCCCGTGCGTCCGGATCGAGGATCAACCTCGCTTCAGGTGGCGCGGCTTGCTGGTCGACACCGCTCGCCACTTCGTACCGAAGTCAGCGCTGCTCAAGTTCATCGATACCATGGCTCTGCACAAGTTCAACAGTCTGCAGCTTCACCTGACGGACGACCAGGGCTGGCGAATCGAGATCAAGAAGTATCCCAAGCTCACGGAGATCGGGGCATGGCGGGACGAGACCCTTGTCGGTCATGCCCACGCGAAACCCTGGCAGTTTGACGGCCGCAAACACGGCGGGTTCTACACCCAGGATGACATCCGCGAGATCGTCCGTTATGCGGCCGATCGGCATATCAACGTCGTTCCCGAGATCGAGATGCCCGGCCACGCGCGGGCGGCCATCTCCGCCTACCCGCATCTCGGATGCAACCCCGACACGCCGCTCAAACCGTGGACCGTGTGGGGCGTATGCCCGGACATTTTCTGCCCGACGGACCAGACCGTGGCGTTCCTGCAGGACGTTCTGGCAGAAGTGATGGAGCTTTTCCCCAGCCCGTACATTCACATCGGCGGAGACGAAGCGGTCAAGGATCAGTGGAAGGCCAGTCCCGTGGTGCAGGCCCGCATCAAGGAACTGGGTTTGAAAGACGAGGCCGAGATGCAGAGTTGGTTCGTCAAACAAATGGACGCCTTCCTGACCAGAAAGGGGCGCCGGTTGGTCGGCTGGGACGAGATTCTGGAAGGCGGCCTGGCACCCGGAGCGGTGGTCATGTCGTGGCGCGGCGAGAAAGGCGGGATCACGGCGGCCAAGTCGGGGCATGACGTGGTAATGGCACCGACGTCACACACCTACCTGGATTACTACCAGGGCCCGAAGGATAGTGAGCCGCTTGCCATCGGTGGTGACCTGCCGATCGAGAAGGTTTACGCGTATGAGCCCATCCCGGCTGATCTGAGCGAAGAAGAAGCCCGGCGCGTGCTCGGAACGCAAGGGCAGCTCTGGTCGGAATACATTCCCAACCCGAGGCACCTTGAATACATGGCCTATCCTCGCGCGGCGGCACTGGCCGAGGTCGCATGGTCCGCCAAAGGGCAACGGAACTTCGATTCATTCCTGGAACGGCTGCGACAGCACGTGCAGCGGTTGCAGGTGATGGATGTCAACTTCCGGCCGCTGGACAGGTAAGCACCGGCATTGCGTGACCGAATATGGGCCGGTCGCCAGACCGGGCGGGTTTGTCTCGGAGTGTGCCATGCGATTCGAGTTCTTTCGGGCTGCATCGGTCTGTCTGGTCCTTGCGGCGGTTCACGTGTCACCGTTGCCGGCCGGAGAGGCTTCTCGCGAGCGCCAGCGCGTGGAAATCGGGTGGCACGACGATTTCCGAACCGACAGCGGCTGGCTTCGTGAGAATAGCGATGCGCCGGATCACGGGGATCATGCCGCAATCGCTTTCGGTTCGGATGGCGCCGTCGTCAGCGTGGCTTCTTCGAATCGAGCGACGGCTTGGACACGGACCACCAACCCGATATGGGTGAACGTGTTTCCGTTCCTTGAGGTCCGGTACAGCATCCGTGAAAGCGGATCGGGGGCACAGGTCTGGCTGCTACTGTCCGACGACTCCACCGGCCCGGTGACGCCCGGTGCTCTGAATCCGGAGAACCCGCTCGCCGGTGACCACGAGGCGCTTGTGGGGCCGTTATCGCGTGACCAGGACCGTGCCGTATTCGACCTGCGGGCCCTATTCCCATCGGATCGGGTGGCCCGGATCAGCCTGCGGATCACCACGGAAGCCGCGCCGACCACCGTTGAACTGCGGCGACTTGCATTCTGGGCATCGGATCCGCGTCTGCCATCGCCGCAAGCGACTCGACCGACCTGTACAGCGATTTTGCCCCCAGAAGATGACTTTTCAACGAGCCGCCCTTCGCAACGAGGTGTCTGGCAGCCCGTTCAATTGCCGCAACGCGATGTGATCTCCGCAGCATGGCTGACCTCGGCTCTGGAGACGCCGGTCGACTGGCCGGCCGGCAAAGACATCGAGCGAGGGGGCATCCTGTTTCGGCTGGGTGATGCGGACCGGGCGGCGATGTGCAGCGGGGTCATGGAGAGGGAAAGTCTGGACGTGAGCGGAAGCTCACAGGGCTGCGAGTTGGCCCTGCTGTTGGCGACGCGCATGTTCGGCAGCGGCGTCGCGTGGTACGGGCAGGCGTCGGTCAAGCCTCGCACCACGATCACCTCGCCCCATCAGCTCGCCGTCCGGCTGGAGTATGAGGACGGAAGCACCAGCATTCATCTTCCCTGGTCGGTTCGCCGCAAGACGTGGGCCGTCGATCGCTCGCCGGACGTCTACATCGTGCCGATGGATGCCGACAAGAGCCTCGTTCGTTTCAGTGTTGTTGACGGGATGAGCTACGGCCAGGTGTTTCTGCTTGCAGCGAGCTTGAACTCCACCTCATCGCCGTCATTTCCACAGTTGCGCCCGAAAGCCGAACCACGACGAACGCGCCAGGCTCCGGTGCCTGTCACCTCGCCGACACAATGGCATCGCGCCGGGAATCGCTTCACCGTCAACAACGCATGGTTGCGTCTGGCGGCTGAAGTAGAGACCGGTCTGCGTCTGGAGCAACTTGGGCTCGTGCCTTTCGATCGGGAAATCCTCAACGCGAAGTCTCCCGCACCTTTTGTCGAGGTCCTCGGCGAGGATGGCCGGGTATTGTCTATGCGATTCGAGGCCGGTAACGCCGGAGACACGGCCGGTGGGGCTCGTCTGGACTTTCGTTGGTCTCTGGCCCCGTCGGAACACAAGCTCTCCTTGTCCGTGTCCGTTGAGGATGCCGGCCGCATCCGCATGGTTCCGACGCTGCACAACCAGACCGCCCAGACGTGGAAGACGGCCCTTCGTATCGCACAACTTCGAGAATGCCGCATTTCCCCCATCCCAGGCGATAGCGGCTATCTGGTCGGGACACGAAACGCCCTGCAGAGTCGTGTGCCCACTTCCATCCGAAAAGACTACAGCGGCGTATGGCCGTTGCCCCTTGTCGATCTTTTCGCCGAGCAGGCCGGTGGCGGGTTGGGCTTGTTCGTGATCGACTCGAACCTGTTGCCCAAGGCGATCGAGTTCAAGCAGACCGATAGCGGGGCCGACATTGCCATCGAGATTCGTGAGCTGACCGTCCCGCCCGATGGCCATCTTGTTCTCCCTCCGGTAACGCTCATGGCACACACCGGAGACTGGCACGATCTATTCAATGCGTACCGCGCCGAGGCGGTTGCCGAGACGCCGCCGGATGACAAGCGGCTTGAAGAATCGTTCTACTGCCGGCGAGACTACCCCTTGGGGGGGACTGGACACCTGTTCACCCCCTTGTCGTTGCGGTACACCCCCGAGCGCCTGATCGCCGAGTCCAACGAGGCCTTTGGCGGAATCCACATGATCGACATCTCTGGATGGGCCTACAGCCGCGCGACCGGGCGCGTCGGCGACTATCTCTCGAACGATCTTGGCGGGCTGAGCGAGCTTCGTCGGATGGTGGAGCGCTCACACGCTGAGGGGATCAAGGTGGGCCTGTACTTTGAGGGGTACCTTATTGACCGGCGGTCGGACCTGGCCAGGAAGGCGTTGCCCGACTGGCAGTCGGTGGACAAGACGGGCAAGCCGCGCTGGTGGTCGGGGGACATGGAGTTCTTTGCATGTCCGGGCGTCGAGGCGTGGCGGCGTGAACTGGCCGGCAGGATCGCCAAGGTGGCGCACGAAACGGGCGCGGATGCCGTCTATGTCGATCAGTTTGGCCTGCTTGGGCCGGGCAAAGCCTGCTGGGCTCCGAACCACGGGCATCCAATCCCCTCCAACCCCATTCTGGAAGAACGGGCGATGCTGCGGACCATTCGTGAAGCATTGGATAAGCAAGCCCCGGGCACCGCGATATACATCGAGTACACTCCGGTCGACGGCCTGATGGATCTCGTGGACGCCGCGTTCGACTATGGTCTGTGGGACGTCGATGCCGGCTGGCATCCGGCCTCGCTGCCCTTGTACCGGTATGTGTTTCCCAAGCTCGCATCATTCGAGATGGTCGGCCACGGGATCCGGCCCATTCCGGTCGAGGTTGACGACCTGCACCGCTGCATCTTTCACGGATTGGGAATCTGGCTCAAGGGCAGGGCGGATTCATGGTACACGCCGCAGTTCCGCGAACTCGCCCGGCAGGCATACCCGATCTTCCGTGAGCATGCGGACATCTTCCGTTCGCGGCAGTGCGAGCCGCTGGTTCCGACGCTGCAAGAGGACCTCTACGCGAACCGTTTCGCCGGCCGTGACCGAACGATCATCACCCTGTACAACGCCGGCTGCTCGTCAGTGGCCGGCGAACTGATGCAGGTCCCGCTTCCGCCGGAATGGTCGGTGGTCAGTCTCCTCCCGCGCGGCGAGGCCGACGCCCAGCGCGACAAGGAACAAGTGACGATTCGTGGCACCGTCGCACCGCGGTCGGTGGCCGTGTTTCTGCTCTCTGCACCCTGACGGACTGTAACAGGCCCCTGGACCGGCATCTTGCCGGTCCAATCGACCGGCCGAAAGGTTCTGCGGCGGGTCTCGGTCGCTGTAGCGACCTCGACCATGCCCTACCCTGAGAAGCCGTTGGCAGTGCTGGACCGGCGTTGCCTCAGCGTTGCCAGGATGGCCAGGCCTGCCAACAGGAGGACTGCCGCGGGGATCACCACGTGGATGGGCAAGAGCCTTTCCGGCTCGCGGTCAATGCCCGCCAGTCCCAGCCAGGCGGCCGCGCGGGGCATGTTGGGCAAAACCATGAGAGCGGAGTTGTGCATGGCGTGAGCCAGGATTCCCGGCCACAACGAACGTGACTGCCAGCACAGGTACCCGAGCAACATGCCCATCAGTGCGGTGACCGGTATCTTGTCCACGACGAAATGGAAGGCCCCGAAGATCAGGCCAGCGCCGATCACGGCCGTCCATTTGCCTGATGCACGCCCGAGGCCGCTGAGGAGAAAGCCGCGAAACAAGAATTCCTCGGTGACAGCCGGGATCAACGCCAGAAGAAGCACGATCGTCCTGAGGGATGCGTTCTCGGCTCCTTCTGACAACACGCGGTCCAGTTGCGCAAGAGCTTCCGAAGGCGGTATGACGCGAGTCTGCAAGGCGAAGCACTCGGTGGCGACGGCCCAGCTCGAGACTCCGATCAACAGCGCCGCAAGCCAGGCCCGTGCCGGCGGCAGCCGCAGGCGGAACGTGTTGACCAGGTCGATTTTGAGGAAGGCCGCCACGGCCAACGGCAGCAGCAGGAACAATCCGCCGAACTGGACGACCGCCAGCCAGATCAATCCGCTGATGAGGCGCTCCAGCAGGAGGTTGGAGAACAAGGAATTGATGAAGAAGACCGCCGGAAACAGCAAGGCGATCAGGACGACGGCTTGGGCCACGGTTGGGGCCGGCGACGGCTGCATGAGTCGTCGTAGCAGGAGCGTCCGATAGGAACCGGCATCGGCAAACAACACGGCCTCCTGACCGAAAAGTCGCGCCGCGACGCCGACGGCTGCTGCCGCGTACAGTGTTGTGGACAGCAACACGATGACCACTTGCGGCCAGGTGCAGGTTTGCTGGAACAGCTCGCGGGCGAGAAGGACCATGTTGCCCACCGGCATCACAAGGAAGATGCCCTTGAGCTGGATGCTGGGCAGCGTCGCAGCAATCGCCGGCACCAGGGCGAGAATGATCACCGGCGTGACGTAGGTCTGGGCCTCCTTATAGGAGCGGGCGAAGCTGCACACCGCGACGAGAATAGCGGAGGACAGCAAGGCGAACGGAATCATCGAGAACACGATGATCGGCAAGGTCGAGGCGGGGAACTGAACGGGCGCCTCGGCGTTGGCAAATGCCTTGGTCAGGCCGCCGAAGTGCATGGTCGCCCCGACGCTCAGCACGTTGACGAAAGCGGCCAGCAGTCCGATGGTTGCGACCACCAGGAACTTGGCCGTTACCAGGTGCAGGACGGGCACAGGTGTTGCAAGCAAAGCTTCGAGCGTTCCGCGTTCCCGCTCGCCGGCCGTCAAATCGATCGCCGGATAGATTGCCCCGGTGATGGTCATCAATACCAGGATCACGGGGACGATCAGGCCAAGGGCCCAGCCGCCGCGCTGTTGCCCGGTGGCCGTCGAAAAGGTCTCGATACTCACCGGGTTGAGCACCAGGTCCACGACGGGCTCGGTGCTCGGCATCATGAGGGGGCGAGACTCGAGAAGCCTCTCAAGCGAATCGCGCGTCATTCGCTCGCGATATCGGTTCAGCGCCGCCGTGAGTTGCTCCATGGCCGTCCGGCTGCGGGCATTGACCTCGTTGAAGGCGATATGAACCGTCAGTCGCTCGGGAAAGGGGCTTGGTCGAGGCGACACCTGCAACTCCACGTGAAGCTGCACCTCGTCGCCGAGCAGCGTGAGCGGCGTGTTGCCGGGCCGAATGTCGAAAGTCGGCTGATCCTTGGCGTCGGCGTCCTGTGCGAGTACCACTCTCGCCAGGAGGTTGTCCGCTTCTTCCATTGTGGGCGTCTCGACGACGAAGGTCTGGGATCGCAGCTTGGCCTCATCGCTTTCGACCGCTCGCACGAAGCCGAGCATGAGCGCCGGGTACATCACCACCGGAATGATGATCATTGCGAGCATCGCCCGCCGATCGCGGAGAATGTTGAGCAATTCCTTGCGGTAGATGGCCCCGATTCGCACATATCGGTTCATGCGACCACCTCTTCGCCCGGCGGCTTGAACGGCAGCGTCGGCGCCATTGCCTGGCCGACGAGCCGGAGGAAAACGTCCGTCAGCCGCCGGCAGCCGGCCATCTCTCGCAACGTCTGCAGGTTGCCCTCGGCAATGAGTCGACCCTCATGAAGCAAGCCGATGCGGTCGCAAAGGGCTTCCGCCTCATCGAGGTGATGCGTACTGAGCAGGATGGCCTTGCCCAGCTCGCGCTCGTGACGGATGAAATCGAGAATCAGCCGGTTGGTCAGCACATCAAGGCCCAAGGTCGGCTCGTCCATGACCAGCACGGGGGGGTCGGCGATCAGGGCCCGGGCGATGTTGGTTCGCTGCTTCTGGCCCGTGGACAGCGCCCCGCAGCGCAGTTCGGCGAAGTCCGCCATTCCCAGCCAGTCAATGAGCTGATCGACTCGCCTGGTGATCAAGCCGCGCTCCAGGCCGTTCAACTCCGCAAAGTAGACCAGGATTTCACGAGCCGTGAGCCGGTGGTAGAGGCCCGTGCCGGCGGTGAGGAAGCCGATGAATCCGCGAACCGAGGAAGGGTCTATGGTGACGTCCACGCCGTTGACGATGGCCCGACCGGCGGTGGGCCGCATGAGGCCGGAGACGATCCGCAGGGTGGTGGTCTTCCCGGCGCCGTTGGGACCGAGGAGGCCGTAGATCTCGCCGGCATTCACGTGGAAGCTCAAGTGATCCACGGCCCTCTTGGGCGGACCGATCGGGGTGGGGAACTCCTTGGTCAATTCCAGGACTTCAAGCAAGGGCACGAAAACGCCTCCAACATCGCAGCGGTCGGCCGGCATTGTCGTGCCTCCGGCGACGATTGACAAGAAAAGGGAGCCCGCCAGCCCGCATGGGTAGGTACGAAGCGGACGGCCGAAGGTTCACGTCGGATCGCCGCCGCAGCGGGCGCATCTTGTTTTCAGGCATCGGTTTTATCCGTCCGCCGCTGCTGTGGGATGTGTTCTGCGTCAGGCGGAGGGTTCGGCAGATAAGTCGCCGGAGGCATCGCCACCGGATCGGCTGGTGAAGGCGCCCCCTGCGTCCGGAAGGCGGGTTGGGGCAGTTGTGCTCGGGCAGCAATCGAGTTAACGTCTGATCAGGATGAGCCTCAATGTGAAAGGAGAATCTGATGACAACTCGTCGTATCATCATCGTTGTGGCGGCAAGCCTGTGTCTCGTCGGTTTGTCGGCCGTGGTTCCCGGTTTTCCGCAAGCCAGCCTGGCCGCTCAAGTTCCAGCCGAGCCGGCGGCCTCACCGGCGTCATCGGGGCCGGTCAAGACCCTGCTGGTCACCGGCGGGCCGATCCATGACGGCAAAGCCATCGGCGATCTGGTCGAGGAGACAATGAAGAAGAGCGGGCTGTTCGACGTGACGCGTGCTCACGAGGACCTCGATGCCTTTCTGGCCGATCGCATTGCCCCGTTTGATCTGGTCGTCTTCTACTACACCCTTGGCGAACTGAAAGAAGCCCAGAAACGCGGACTGATGAGCCATATCGCTTCGGGTAAAGGCTACGTGACGTTCCATTCGGGGGCAGACTCATTCCGCGGCGATCCGGATTATCAGGCATTCGTCGGCGGCTATTTCAGGACGCATCCGCACTATCGGCAATACCAGGTCAGCATCACGGAGAATGACAGCCCGATCACCAAGGGCATCGACGAGTTCATGATCACCGACGAGCAGTACATCCTCGACTACGATCCGCGGGTGACGGTACTGGCCAACGCTTTGTTCAAGGGCAAGCTCATGCCGGTGATGTGGACCAAGCCCTGGGGCAAGGGGAGAGTGTTCTATCTGGCGCTGGGCCACGATGTCAAGGCCTGCCAGCAGGAGATGTTCAAGAAGCTGCTGCTCCGCGGGTCTCTTTGGGCCGCCGGCCGACCGGTGGTCGATCCGAAGTGAATTTCACGGCTGAATGGGGAATGCACCGCGAGCATTTGCCCTTTCGGCCAGCCACCGCCGCAGAGCGAGAGTCACCACCGCAACGGTGGCCACGAGTACGATGATCGCTACCACCGTCAAGGCCGGCTTCTTCGGCCATGTGGTGAGCACCGGCCAGTAGCTGGTGAACAGGAGCCGGACCAGCATCCAGACGGAGGTCACGAGCATGAACAATGCCGGCAACAGCGTGTACCACACCGCCCGACGATGCGCCATCAACCAGACGGTTGCCACGATGAGCGCCAACGCGGCCAGGAGTTGATTGGCAGAGCCGAATATGGGCCAGACCGCCGCGTAGCCGCGCATCGCCAATAGAAGCATCAATGCGACTGCAATCCCGGAGTTGACCCAGTAGAGCCGCAGGCAACGCAGCACTGCGTTCAGGAGCCCATGAGTCGCGATGACTTGGAAGCGTGCTTGCGAGGCTGCGGCCACCTTGTCAGGGCTCAGCCCTCCCGATCCGGCGACTTCGCCGACTTGGGCCTCACTGATGGGGCTTCCGGAAGCCGTCGCGGCAAAGACGTCGTAGCGGGCGAACAGCGTCGACCAGCCTTCTTCGATCATGTAGCGGGTCAGCCGGACGGCGGTGTCCAGCGTGGTCACCAGGAACCCCTCGAGCAGCAGCATCGCGCCCAGGGCCCCGGCCGCGATCGGTATGCCCAGGCCGATATGGGCCGTGTAACCGACTCCCATCGCGAAAGTCAGGACAGGATTGCCCTTGCCCGCCGTCGGATAGCAGTACGTGCTGTAGCTCTGCATTGACAATCCGACGATGAGTGCGCAGACCACACAAACCGCCAACAGGCTTTCCAGAAGCATCCCGAAGTAGCCGACGTGACGGGCGGCTTTCTCCTTCTCGAGTTGCTTGCACGTCGTACCGCCCGCGCACAGGCTGTGGAAACCGCTGACTGCTCCGCACGCGATGGTCACGAAGAGCACCGGCCATCCGGGGCCGAGCTTGGCGCTGCCCCCGCTCCAGTTGTTCATGGCGATCGCCGATGCTCCCGCGATCTCGCCGCCGCCTCGCACTGCCGCGGCGATGAGTGCCACCGCAAGGAAGATGATGCCAACGTACAACATGTGGACGTTGATGAAATCCCGGCTTTGCAGGAACATCCATACGGGGACGCCGGCGGCGAAGAGCACGTATATACTGATCAGCAGCTTCCAGGTCATGGGTTCAACGGCCATTGGCAGGTATAGGCCGATCGCTACCGACACGGCACAGATGAGGATCGCCAGGCCCGAGCACAGCCAGACCGGCCAGCGTCGCTTGATGTACAAGAAACCGATCAGCGGCGAGAAGGCGGTAATCACCACGACGGAGGTCGACGCGATGCCCCCGATGATCGCGTGGGGCTCTTCCTGGCCGGTCATGTCGTTTACCCATGAGACTTCGCGAAATATCGTTTCGCCGGGCTGCATCTTGAGCGTGGCCACGGGCACCTTGGAGGTAAGCGCGGTGGCGGAAAGGTCGAGAAACGCGGCGCACACCAGCACCAGCAGAGCAACGAGCAGAACCAACATCATCAGAAAGGCGGCAGGTCCGACGTAGCGACGGGCAATCACGGTCAGGTTTTTGCCGCCTTCGCGCATGGCGATGTGGGCCACCACGTAATCGTGGACCGCCCCGAGAAACACGCCTCCGAGCAGGATCCAGATCAACGCCGGTCCCCAGCCATAGAGCAAGGCCAGAACCGGGCCGATGATCGGACCGGCACCGGCGATCGATGCGAAGTGATGGGCGAACACAATGGGCGTGCGGGTCGGCACGTAGTCACGCCCGTCGTTTATGGCCACTGCCGGGGTGACCCGATCGGCCCGCTCGCCGAGTACCCGTCCGATGATGGGCGCGTAGATCCAGCCGCCCAGCAGAAGAAACACCACGGACACGCCTAGGATGGCCAGCACGATCATGGAAGACCTCCGACCGGAATGGAACTGTTCCTTTCAGCATAACATCGGCAATCACGCCAAGTCCAGATCATCGCTCCCCACTTGTGTGGCGGCACCGCCGTCGGGACAGGGACGCGTCCGCCTTCTGGAGAATCGGGCGCGATCGTTGCGGCAAGGTGTACCACGGCCGGGCAAACAGGGGGCCGAATCAGGCGGAATGCGAGGCTGGTCGTGTCACTTTCAGGGAACGGTGGAAAGACACTGCCGTGCTGCCGGTTTCCGCTGGCTCAGGGTGACGACCAGCAAGACCGCTCCGTAGCCGCCCTGGATCAGGGCAAGGTACAGATACGAGCGGGTGGGCAAGCTGGGCATGCCGCCTAAATCGGGCCGGACAAGCAGATGCATCGCGATGACCGTGCAGCACGTGGAAACCAGAATCGCCAGTGACGCGATGATCTGTGCTGTCAGAGGCCGGCGCCCGAGAATGATCATAATCGCGGTCGTCTCCAGGATGGCGGCCGTCAGGTACATCACCCATTTCCACGCTTGGGCAATGATGAATGTCGTGCCAATCTGCTCGTTAAGGGCAGCGCGCTCTTGTTCGCGACGAATCCCGTCGTCCGGGTGAAATCCCGGTCGAGTGGTGAGGATCTTGATTTCCAGCCGGAGCATGTCGACTTCGAGCACTCGCGAGGAGTTGATCTTCAGCACGTACTGTTCCGAGCCGTACCAGCCGGCCAAAGCAAAGGCCACTGCGACATTTGCGGTGAAAACGGCGAGTACTCGGTGGCGAAGTGGAACCTGGATTGCCGGACTGCCTGAATCTGCCTTGGATGCGCCCATGCGTCTCCCCGTTCATTTTCCTGCCGACGGCTCGGTCATCGAGGCCGGGTCGAGTAATCGATGCAGGTCGGTCTCCGACAAAACACCCTTGGCCAGAGCAACCTCCCGCACGGTGCGGCCGGTCTGGTAGGCCTCTTTGGCGATCGCGGCCGCCTGGTCATAGCCGATCACCGGTGCCAGGCTGGTGCACATGGCCAGGGACTGTTCGATCATCTGCTTGCACCGCTCCGCATCGGCTTCGATGCCTGCCACGCATCGATCGGTAAACACCCGGACGCCGCCGGCCAGGAGCCGGATCGATTCGAGCAGGTTCCTGGCTATCATCGGCATCATGACGTTCAATTCAAAAATGCTGTCGCGTGCTCCGACGGCTACCGCGGTGTCATTTCCGATCACCTGGGCACATATCTGGATGAGCATCTCGCTCATGACCGGGTTAACCTTGCCGGGCATGATGCTTGAGCCGGGCTGGGTGGCGGGTATCTTCAACTCGCCGATCCCGCACCTCGGCCCGGAGGCCAGCCAGCGGATGTCGTTGGCGATCTTGGTCAACGACACGGCCACCGCTCGCAGCAGCCCGCTGGCCTCGCAGACGCCGTCCTTGGCCGCCTGGGCCTCGAAGTGGTTGGCCGCCTCGACGAACTCGATTCCGGTTTGCTCGCTGAGCCGTTTGGCCATTCGCCGACCGAACTCCGGGTGGGTGTTGATGCCTGTCCCGACGGCCGTGCCGCCAATGGGCAGTTCCCGAAGGGCCGTCACAGCCTTCCGTGCCCGCTCGGCACTGAGCCTGGCCTGGGCCGCATAGCCGCTGAACGTCTGCCCGAGCCGGATGGGGGTGGCATCTTGCAGATGGGTTCGCCCGATCTTGATCACCGGCCAGAGGGCTTTGGCCTTTTCCTCCAGTCTTGAGGCCAGCCTCTCCAGTGCCGGTATAAGAGCCTCCTTCAAGCCTTCGGCTGCCGCCACATGGATCGCTGTCGGAATCACGTCATTGCTCGACTGCCCCATGTTAACATGGTCATTTGGATGAACCGGGTCGCGCGATCCAACCCTCCCGCCAGCGAGTTGAATGGCCCGGTTGGAGATGACCTCGTTGGTGTTCATGTTCGTGCTGGTTCCCGAGCCGGTCTGGAAGATGTCCAACACGAAGTGATCATCCAGCTTGCCGTCGATGACTTCCTGGGCAGCCTGAACGATCAGGGCGGCCCGTTCGTCGTCTAGAAGCCCCAAGTCGTGATTGACCTCCGCGGCCGCCTGTTTGATGAGGCCCATCGCTCGGATGAAGCGCCGGTCGAACCGATACCCGCTGAGCGGAAAGTTTTCGACCGCCCGCTGGGTCTGCGCCCCCCACAAGGCCCAGCCGGGCACCTGCATTGTGCCCATGCTGTCCGACTCTATTCGCATTTGCTCGTGGCTCATCGTTGAGTCCTCGCTTGGCGACCGTTGACCGGCCGACAGAACAGGCATTGTCCAAGATCGGGCGGCATTTGACCAGCGCCGGCTCCTGTGGCGGGTTTGACGGTTTGGACGGGGGTCAAATAGATGGAGTGCCGGAACAGACGGCCGATGGTGACATGCCAAGAATCAGAAAACCACCTATCCGGCTGCATATTGCGGGTCGGCGAGGCAGACGGTAGTATTTACGAGCCGGTGACGCAGCAGGGACCGATTCTCACGCATCCGTGAGGTCGGCTGCCGGGCGTGCTTCCGGATTTCGGGGTTCTGGACCAACTGTGCGGGGCTGAGGGGGGAAAGGGCCATCGTGGTATTCTTCCGGTCACGGATGACAGCATGTTTCCAGAACCTCTGGCGGGTTCGGGGCTGAGCATTTTCTTGCATGGAGGACGCAACCTCTTATGGGGAGGACGCAACAATGACATGGGTGACAGCGGGCCGGCGATATCGGTCGCACAACCGGGGTCAGGTGGTTCGCGATCGCCGCGCGGGTGCGCGAAAGGGGATCAAGCGGGCGCCCAACATGTCTCGCGCGTTCACGCTGATCGAGGTGCTCGTCGTCATCTCGATCATCGGCTACCTGATTGCCCTGTTGCTTCCGTCACTGAGCAATGCGCGGGAGCTATCCCGCAGCGCCGTTTGCGCCCATAACCAGCACCAGCTCGCCGTGGCTGCGACGGCTTACACCGTTGCCAACGCGGATTGGATGAACCCCATCGAGGACTGGTGGCCTTCATCAACAGACCCCGATCGCGTCGAGGTCACGTTTCGGGTTATTCTGTTTCCCTACGCGGGGCGCTCCCAGCACGTGTTCGATTGTCCGGCCGAGCGGATGTACATCTACTCAGATGGGTTTTCCCAGGCGGACGAGGACCGCACTCGTTCGCTCAATGGCCCCACCACCAGTGACCGGGAACGGTACCCCTACATCTACGGAATCAAGCATCCGCTGGAACGATGGAATTTCGGCGGCATAGGTGTCGCCGGGGTTCACTGGGTCGGCAAGAAGCAAGCCGCCTTGCCCAAGTCGATACCATTTGGACGGGCCATCGAGTCGGGTTATGCGGAGGGACTCAGGAAGTACGCACAAGTCAAGGTCCCTTCGAGGCTGATCTGGTATGGTGACGGCGCAGGCTATGACGGTGTCGTGGCGAAGTACGGTGATGACCTTGGGTGGTGGATCAGACCGAAGGCGATCGACGGCACGCAATGCAATCCCGGGTTCAACCGACTGGCGGACGAGAATTACGGTTGTCAACGGCACAACAAGAAGGCCAACTACGCCTTTGCCGACGGCCATGTTGATCGGTTAAGCGCCAACGACATCCCGTGCAACTCCAGCGAGTGTTGGTGGTCGTACGTCCCGGGCTATCACCGTCTGCCGTGACGGCCCGTGTCCTACTGAACCGCGTGTGGACCGGCATATGAGTTCCAGAACCAAGGCGATCATCAAACTGAGCGTTGCCGCAGGATTGGCGATCGTCGCGGTTGCGACGGCGATCTCCAAGATGCGCCTCCTTGTCGCGAGCGGCGAGGAGGGTTTGCACGTCTGGTTCTACGACCAGAGCGAAGCCGTTCTCTATACCGTCCCGCGCGGGACTTATCCGCCCCACGAGGGAGTCGGCGGCGAGAAGAACGACGGCGTTCGGGCCGTCGTGGTTGCCGCACGCGACGAGTGCAATGAAAGCTCGAAACGCCGGATCGCATACCTGGAGACCTACACGCCGGAGTACAAGCAGCTTGTGGAGGGCATTCGTGCCGCCCGGGCTGAGGGCCGAGCCTACGGCCGGCCGATCCCAAGCGCGGAAAGCGGCTTCTATGAAAAGAACACCCTTGTTCGTCGCGTCGACGATTCGAGGTGGTTCGACATGACGACGGTCGAGGCCAGGCAGATCGTCTCTCAATGGCGAAACGAGCGCGGCCCGGAAGGCAAGACGCTGGATGTGTGCACGCCTTGACCGGTTTGAGTGTTGTTTCTTTGCAGGAGAATACCCATGACCACGTGGTTTATGGTACATGCCGTCATTACATTGGGTTTGCCGGCGGCGTCGGCGATCGCGGCGCCTGAAGAGAGTTCCGAGCTGGGGCGGGCCCGGGCCATGATCGAAAAGGCCAGGATCACCATGGTTCAAGCCGTCGAGATCGCGGCCCAGGAGGTGAAGGACGGCAAGCCTTTGCGGGCCGAGATACAAATGGAAGACGGCCAGGCGCAGTACGAGGTTACGATGATCGCCGGCACGCAAGTTGTGGAAGTCGAAATCGATGCCATGAGCGGAAAGGTGCTGAACGTCGAGCGGGAAGAAATGGAGATGACGGCGAGCCACCGCTGGACGTTCGACAGGGAGCCGGCCGGCGCTTTGCCTCCCAACTGGGTGATCAAGCAGAACAATCCCACGAAAGAGCCGGCCAAGTGGGTGATCGAGCCCGATGCCGACGCCGCGAGCAAACCCAACGTGCTCAACGTAAAGACCGCGAACGACAATGCCACTTTCAATCTGGCGATTATCGAGAACGCCGTTTACAGGGATCTCAACCTCAGCGTCAAGGTTCGCGGAAACACCGGTGCGGACGATCAGGGCGGAGGGCTTATCTGGCGTTGCAAGGATGAAAACAACTATTACCTCTGCCGGATCAACCCGCTCGAGAACAACTATCGCGTCTACAAGGTGGTCGACGGCAAGCGCACCATGTTGCAGTCCGTGGACTTCGAGACGCCTGCGGGGAAGTGGTTTACCCTCCGCGTGAGAATGAAGGGCAACCGGATCGCCTGCTACTGCGACGGCAGGAAGCGGCTCGAAGTGAAGGACGACACGTTCAAAGACGCCGGAATGATCGGACTGTGGACCAAAGCCGACGCCTGCTCTTCTTTCGACAATCTGCAAGCCTATCCGATCAGTGCCGGGATGCCCGGGGAGGAGGAACAAACGCCGGGACAGGTCGTCGTGCCGACCAGACCCTAAGGCGGACCGCCTTTCTGCGGGCCGCGCCCCAAACGTTCTGCGATCCAGAAACATGCGCGCACAATGCGCACCAGTTGCGACAAAAGAGACTGACGGCAGGAACCGCGAAAGGGGCGGGGATGATCGTTTTCTACGCGGAAGGTGAACGGGCCACTTCTCGTCGCGCCGGTCACTCCGGGTCATGTTCGCGGCTGTGCTTCGTACGCGCCGGTGCGGAGACCGGTCACGATGCGGTCCACGGCGGGTTGTGCCTGCGGCGAACTGATGAATACCAGCGTGGCCGGGCCGGTTGTGGGCGCGGGTCGTGTGGTCAAACGGCCAGCCGCGAGATCCACATAGATCCAACCGGCCGACGAGAGCACGAAGCCCTTCACGCGATATACTCGGTCGCCAAGCGTTCGCAGATCCGCAGCCAGACGCTCCGGATCGACAGTCCCGTTGACCGCCGCCGTGGTGACCGAGTAGTTGGGGTCCAAGCAGCGGGCATAACGGCCTTCAAGCGTTCGGACGGGGGTTTTGGCAAAGACATCCAGCTCAACGCGGCCGTGTTGGGTTCGCACGATCCTAGCTGCGGCGTTCATCGTCCGGATTTCACCCTCGGTTTCCCGAATCCGGTTCTCATCGTAAATGTCGGTCTTGTTCACCAGGATGACTTGGCTGGCCTCGATCTGGGCCACGATGTTTGGGAGGATATGGATGAGCTTGAGGAAACTACCGGGATCGACCACTGCGATGATCATCCGCAGGTCGTAGACGCGATCGAGTCCGGTCTCTCGGAGCATCTGCTGTATGACCTTGGGGTCGGCGATGCCGCTGGCCTCGATGACGACGCCTTCGATCGGGCCGCCGGCTTCGGGCCATTGCTTCGGGATCTTCGTCAGCCAGTCAACAAACTCGCCCGCGACGCAGCGACAGAAGATGCTCCCGCCCGGGATGTTGACCAGCCGGTTGTGGCCGAGCTGAAGGATGCGGCCGTCGATGTCGATGGCCCCGCAGTCGTTGACGACATATACGAACCGGCGATGCGGGTTGGTCTCGACGATGTGTTGCAGCAGCGAGGTCTTGCCGCTGCCTAGAAACCCCGTGATCAGGCTCATGGGGATCACTTGTCCCTCTTTTCCTTCGCTCTGGTCTCGATGGCGTCGATCAGCGTGTTGATGTCCGGAATGATCGACGGGAATTTCACCTGGCCGTCAATGCAGATGGTCGGGATCTGGCCTACGCCGAGTTTGGCCATGTGTCCCAGGCCGCTGCGAGTGGTGATCTTGTGTTCGCGAATGACCACCTGGTCCGGGAACTTCCGAGCAGCCTGCTCGACGGCGTCGACCATGTACTGGCAAGGCGCGCAGGAGGCCGAGTCCAAGGTCACCACGTCGACGATGACCTTGTCCTCCCGCGTATAGTCAGGCAATTGGACCTCCTCGAACACGTCGGGCGTAACCTCTTGGCAGGCCACGCGGGCGACGTTGCGTTGATACTCGTCGTGCACCATTGCCGCGACTGCCTGCAGATTCTCCTCCGGCGTGGCGTACGGGAGGTCGCAGCCAGGCGCGAGGATGAAGCCGGTTGATCCGGCGGCATCGATGCATCGCAGGGCGTCGCGCTTCGCGTCGGCCGGCGTCCCCAGCAACAGCACGGTCGTCAGCTTGAGGTTGCCACCGAAAGACTTGTTGTGCTTGTGGGCCAGGTCGCGAAGCAGCTCGAAGGAGATGTTCTCGTCCACCGAAACGTTGTCGCAGACCGTTTGGCACATCAGCTCCAGATTGCGGGTGGCGTTGCCGCAGACAAAAAGAGAGGAGAGGGCCTTTCGTTGTCGCACATGCGCGAAGATCGCGTTGACATGGCTGGTCACGAACTCGGTGAAGTGACGCGGTGAGATCTGGCTGGTCATCGGGTCGACCACCGCGATGACGTCCGCGCCGTTGTCCAGGTAGAAATCGGCGGCTTGCCTGCCCACGTCGGTGCAGAAATCGAGCACCTCACGCACCGCATCGACCTCATCAAACATCTTCAGGAAGATGCCGGTGCCCATGAGGTGCAGCGCCAGGGTAAACGGACCGGTAATCAGGCCATAGAAGGCAATCTCGTCGCTGAATCGCCTCCTGAGCTCGGCCATTGCCTCGGCGACAAGGGGGAAGCGTCCCTTGGCAGGGTCGAATCCGGGCAGGCTCGACAACGGGGCTTGGGCCAGCGGGTGCGAAGTGACCGAAGGCGGCGTCTGATCACCCCAGTGCATGGCGCAGCCCAAAACCTCCGCTTCCATCTGGAGGTCAAACACCACGGGGAGGCCGTCGGGCTTATAGAGTTCGACAGCCCTGCTCAATCCAGCCACGATCCGCTCGCTCGATCTCAGGTAGTCCCAGGCGGTCGCCCCGATGAGCTTGCCGCCGTGAACGCCGACAAACGGCACCCAGGCCGGCCGGGGGGTGGTTTCGTTCCGAAGTGCCTGGAGCAGTAGTTGCTTACCTGTCACGCTTGATTCTCCCGTTACATCTCACAGTCAGCGTCCTACCGGGGCGGCAACGCCCCGAAAAAACTGACGCAAGCAGGAGATAATACGGAAACGACGGCATGGGGGCGAGTGCAACGGGTGCCGGCTCGACGCTGACTCTTGAAGTGGATTGGAATGCGTTTTGCCCGATCCAGCAAAGGATCATGGGGCACTCGGGAGGCAGGAGCGGTGATTGCAGCCGAACAAGTCTGATGGGGTGCTTCTCAGATGGGGCGTTCGGTTTGACCGCGCCGTTTGCCCGTTTGGGGACTGGCAGGAGTTTATCCGCAGAAGTAAAATCGTAAATCCTTTGCCTTCAGTTGGTTACGCCCAGAGGGCTCTGGAGCGACCGAGTCTTCCTCTTTGCAAGCGGTGTGGCTGGTCCGATTTGCCGACAAGCCCTTGCGGGACTTGGCATTTCCGTTCGAGGTTCGGTTTAAGGCTTTGTTTTGCAAGACTTTAGGGTTTCTGTTCCGCCTTCCGTACCACCTTCCACATGGTTGCATGGCGAAGATAGTTAACACGATCAAACTTTTTTTGAGGAGGGGTGTCTAGTCTGGTGACCGCGTTGTGCGGCATGCAGAAACGGAGGTCAGCCATGAGGAATATGAACAGCAAAGCAATGATGGTGATGGGTCTGGCGGGAATGATGGCTTGGGCGGCTCCAGCCAAAGCGGGGGACTTTGCTCTGACCATCGGCTTCGAGGGGCGCAACGGCAACCAGTTTGGTCTGACCATTGCCAACGGCTGTGTAACTCCGGTGGTGGTGACCCAGCCGGTGGTCGTGCCGGTCGAGCGGGTCTGGGTACCTCCGGTGTACCGGGATGTGATTGAGCGGGTGTGGGTTCCGACCACCGAGATCCGCTATCGCGATGTTCCGGTGGTGGACGCTTGGGGACGAGTGATTGAATACCGGCGTGAGGCCTATACCGTTCAGAGCGGCTACTGGCAGGAAGTGGTCCGTCGCGAGCTGGTTCGGGAGGGCTACTGGAGAATCGTGGATCCGTGCGAGCACCAGAAGAAATACTACGGGACCGGCGGTCGTGAATGTGGCGAGGTGAGGTTCAGCATGCATCTGGAGAAAGGTGATCGTGACCGGGGTGATGGCCGGCATGGTGTGATGATGGAAAAAGGCCCGGTCCCCAAGCCCCAGATGAAGGCAGGGATGATCACTGAGAAGGTGGCGAAGGTCGCCGACGACGGCAAGCTGGTAAAGGTGGGGTCGGTGAAGAAGTGAGGGTCATTGGCGAGCGAGAGCGACGTGCGAGGGAAACACACCACCGGCAATCGGGCAGCCCCCCGGTTGCCGGTGGGCGTTTTCATGGGGGGATCGGGAAGAGATCACCAGACGGCAGTCGGCGTGGGGAGAAGCTGCTTGGGCCTTCTGGATGTTGGAATGTTCCTGATTCTCGAAGACAATGGCGAGCGCATGCGAAAAATGGGCTTGCGGACGCTGCCGTTGGTCCGCGAGCGCAGAGGGCCCGCCGCCGCTCATTCCAACCCTAATTCCCGCCAGCGGCGAGTGACCTGTTCCTTGATCCGCGGTGACATCTCCAGGCGGGCGGGCCAGCGGCGGACGGGGCCCTCGCCGGGGATCTTGCGCGTTGCGTCGATGCCCATCTTGCTGCCGGCACCTTCGAACGGGGCGGCATGGTCGAGGATGTCCAGCGGTCCTTCAGCGATCACCGTGTCGCGACGCGGGTCGACGTTGGCACCGAGGCAAAACAGCACTTCCTGTTCATCGTGCACGTTCACGTGCTCGTCGACCACGACAATGAACTTGCTGAAGGACATCTGTCCGGCCCCCCACAGGCTGTGGATCACGCGACGGGCCTGATAGGGATATTCCTTGCGGATCTTGACGAACGCGCAGTTGTGAAACGCCCCGAACATCGGCAGGTGGTAATCGATCACCTCAGGCACGAGCAACTGCACCAGCGGCAGGAAGATGCGCTCGGTGGCCTTGCCGAGGTAGTAGTCCTCCATCGGCGGGTAGCCGACGATGGTCGTCGGGTAGACGGGGTCTCGCCGATGGGTGATGGCCGTGACCCGGAGCACTGGGTAGGGGCCCGAGAGTGAGTAGAAGCCGGTGTGGTCACCGAACGGACCCTCGATGAAACGGTCCTGCGGGTCGACGTAGCCCTCGATGACGATCTCGGCATTGGCGGGCACTTCCATGGGGATAGTCTTCGCCGCGACCATCTCGATGCCCTGTTCATTTAAGAAACCTGCAAAGAACAGCTCGCTGAGTCCGGGCGGCAGCGGGCTGGTCGCCGCGTAGGGCAAGACCGACTCGCCGCCGAGAGCGATTGCGACGGGCATCTTCTCGCCGCGGGCGGTCCAGCGGCGGTAGATGCGGGCTCCGTCGTGGTGCACGTGCCAATGAACGGCGGCCAGTTTGGGACCGAACACCTGCACGCGGTACATGCCCATGTTGAGCACGCCGCTGTCCGGATCCTGTGTGAGCACGCCGCCAAAGGTGATGTATCGGCCCGTTCGACCGGAAGCCCCTGATGCCTCCGCGATTGGCTCGGCCGGCGGATGGATCTGCGGCGGCTCGGAGGCGGGGTCGCCATCATTGGGCCAGCATTGCGGAATCGGAAGACTCAACAGGCTTGCATCGTCCGTGTGGATCACCTCCTGGCAAATCCCGCGTTTTGAGGACCTGGGCGCGAAGGTTGCCAGCCGCAGCAACTCCGGCAGCTTCTTAAGTCTTTCCAGGAACGTGCCGGGCATCTCGGGCTTGATCATCTGACGAAGCCGGTCGCCGATCTCGTCCAGGTCGCGGCAGCCGAGTGCCAACCTGATACGGGCGTAGCTGCCGAAGGCGTTGATCAGCACCGGCATCGACGAGCCGCGGACCTTCTCGAACAGCAGTGCCCGCCCGCCCAGGCCGCCGTGGGTGCGATCCGTGGCGGGGGCCCCGGCCGGGCCTTCGAGGCTGGGCGACTTCATCACCCGGTCCGCGATTTCGGTGATCTCGAGGACAGGATCGACCTCGGCCTTGACCCGTCGGAGCTGATCGAGCCGCTCGAGCTCGGCTACGAAAGACTGAAGATCGTTGAACGCCATGATCGCCGCTCCTGCCCCGCAAGGACCTCACTGTTCGCCGCGCACCCGCTTGCGAACGGCGTGATATGCCGTGACCACGGGGTTGTTCTTGACCAGCAGGCTCATGATGAACTTGCGCGGCACGTAGACCACCTCTTCGTTGGCCAATGACCCGTCGGGCATCATCCTGCCCGTCTTGGTGAACAGCGGGATGCGTCCCTGGCCCGATTCGGCCCAATACCTGCTGTCGAAATTGGCCAGGAAATCAATGCCCACGTCATACGACATGAACCCCTGGGCGTCGCACTCGCCGACCATGTAGACATTGTAAAACCTGCCCTGAAAGATCATCTGGTGACGGATGCGCCCGTCCTCGAACTTCTTGAACCATGAGTGCATGTACGAGAACTCGAAGGTAGCGAAATTGAGCCCGGGAAAGATGTTGGTCATCCAAAGGGGCGCAGCCCGCCCGGCGACCGAGCCGCCCTCGATCATCAATTCGCCCTCGCCGACTTCATAGTTGGGCTCGTCCGCGGCCGGCAGGAGCTTCTGATAGGTCTCGTCGATGATCGTCAGCGGTCCGGTGGCTTTCATGCCGGGGAAGGTCAGAGCGAGATAGCGATCGACCAATGGGCCCGGCTGGATCCGGTTGGCGGCGTATTTGAGGTAGAACGTCGGCTCTGTTCGCTTCAGATCGGTCGTGAAAGAACCCGCTACGGTTCCGCCGTCCACGATCGCCCCGAAGCTCATGTTGACATAACCGTCCTTGATTGCGACGCGGTTGACCGCCGCTTCAGCCTCGACCTGTACATCCTTAGGCAGAACGACCGTGCCTTCTTCGACGCGGATATCCAAATCCAAGTCGAGGCGATGCAGGAACTCGACGATCCGCCGCCTCACCCTCGTTGCCTCGCCCGCGGGCTGAGAGTCGGTTGATGGCGCAAGCGGAAGCTTTATGATCAGCGCCGCCAATTCGGGCTGGTTGAACTGTTCGAGCACCATTCCGAGGCGGGCGCGCCTGGGCCGCTCGCCGTCCTCGGCGTAGAACACCCCCGCGATGCACCCTTTCGATTGGCCCCATGAGCAGGCCAGTTGGTCGAAGCGGAGCAATTGCCGATCAAGGACGATCTGCCCATCCAGTCCGAGGGGTTTGTCGCCGATGCCGACGAGCAATCGGTCGAAGCCGACTTCGATAAGCGACACATCAAGCTGTTGCAGCGTGCCGCCGGCAACAGCCCTTCCGAAAGCGGCGCCCTCCAGCATTTCAAAACGGCAACCTGGCAGTGCCTCCCGGACAGCGACCGGGTCCGTTAGATGAACAGAGCAGTCGACGTCGAGTTTACGCGGTTGCCACGCACCGTCTTCGTCGGCGGTTACCTGCAACAACCCGCCCATTCTCAGCGTGTTGCCGTTGAGATCGAACTCGATGTCTCTTGCCTCGATGTCGATGCACTGAGATTCGGGAAGCCGGGCCGCCGCGAGATGGAACCGGAGGTCTGCCGGTGTTCCAGGAGGCTTTGAAAGCGTTGGAACCCACCGTTGGCCAAGATCGCATGACAGACCGATTTCCCGTCCATCCAGCTGTCCCTTCAAGGAAAAGAGGTTCTCATCCAACACGGTCTCAAGACGCCAGCCGGCATTACCCGTGAGGTTGAGCCACTTGCGCCATTGCTCCCAAACAGGGTTCTTCGTCCACGACGGATCGTCGACCTCGATTCTGCCGGCAAGCTGCAAAGCTGCCGACCTGAGTCGGGGGGGTAATCGTTTGCTTGCGACAGCATGCCGAGCCCAGTTGAGGAGATGAAAGGACGGATCCCCCGGATCAATGGAGACCTGCCCGGTCAGTTTCTCGATCGTGAAACGACTTATTTGGACGGAACCATCGACCAAACGGAACCGCCGGTCTGCGGTCGATCCGGGGAGATGCTCACTACTCCACTCCAGGCGCATTTGTGCCGGCGTCCCGGGTTTCTTGACCAGCGGGGCCGTGCGGCCGGTCGTGAATCCGGCCTTGTCTGCATCAAGAGAGACAAACCCGTTGGAACGGCCGTCTGATGACAGACACTGACACTGCATCCGGACGCCGCCGGAGATCCGGGCGTCGCTCAGAAAGACGCGGAGCGCCGGTGACAAGGAGACGAACCGCTCGAGGTCTTCAATACGCGCACCCACGGTCACGACTTCGAAGTCGTCACCTCCGTCCTCCTCCCGGCCCTCCGAAAAGATCACTGAGCCGCTGATTTCTCCCGCCGGCTGCCGCAGCAATGCGTGTAGCGATTGCTCGCATTGTCCGTCGATGGACTGGCACTCATGGGCAAACGCAATATCCAGCGGCTCATCGGCCGGCTTGTCGAGCAGATCCCGCCATCGCGCCGTCAGACCGCGGGCGCTCAGCAGCAGCTCATTACGTACCAGCCAGTCGCCGGCCCCGCTGACGAATCGACCCATGATCGAGAGAGACGCGTCCCCTTCGAGATTTCCTTGGCCGATCGCGGCGGTCACATCCGGAAACAAGCCGGCCAGCGGTTCCACGCCCTTCACGCTCAGCGGCAGCATCCACCTCGCATTGAGAACCGCCGTGGTACCCGCTCTCTCGTCGCGGAGATCCACGAAATCAACCGAACGCCCTTCCTCCAGGGTCGCAAGAACTTCGGCCTGGGCCTGTTCTGAATTCAGTTGAACACCTGCCTGCCCGTATGTGATACTGAATACGGGATTTTCCAGCCTGCCCGCGAACTGATGCGGAATCCCGAGTCCGGCGGTCAGCGAGAAGGGGTGACCGGCGGGCTTGACCATCCGACGAGGTCCGAGATTCACCGTCGTCTCGGCCGGCACGTGAATCGATACGTCAAGACGCGACTGCCCATCCTGCGGAATGAGCGAGAATGTCATCTCCGCCGGTCCGCGTCCCCGGAGGAGCTCGCTCGGGACACGCTCCGGCGGCCGCAGGCGTGAGATCTCGGCCAAGTCCTTGGTGCGGACCGTCAGTTCCCACCGAAGGCTGGGAAACACGGCCGCCAACCATTCCCATCCGTCACGAGCCTCGATGGCGGGAACGACCATTTCTCCATGAGACTCAAGGGTCGTGCTGCCGATCGACAACGACAATTGTCTCTGCGTGTACTTGCCTGTCTGGTGATCGTGGGTAATATCCAGGCGAAGCCGCTTAGTCATGCCCGGATCGGCGCACAGATACTCCGAAGCCGCCGGTCCTATGCCAAGCTTCAGTTCTCGCCCATCGACGTCGGCTATCAGGCGGTTGTCATTCTGGTGGCTGGTGAAATCGAGCGAGAGATTGGCAGCCCCCTCGATCCGAGCCGTCGCGGATTGTGTCCACTCGGCCACATCCGGGAACTCGTGACCGAGCGCAACCCAGTCTTTCACCCGGCCAGACAGGCGGATGGTCAAGGGCGTATCCCCGGCCGGATCCATTGCGAATGCCGGCTGATCAGCATCACCTGCGCCGCGAAGATGAATAGCCTGCGTTTCGTAGTCGAATTCGTACAAGGCAAAACGGTCGGTAGGGGGGTCCCACAACCCTTTGCCCGTGAAGCGAGCATCCGGCACCTGGGCAGGCTCCGTGGTCCCGCTCTTCAGGATCTGCACGCTTTTGAGCGCGAGCGAGAGGTCGTACTCAATGCGCAGGTCGGGTTGCACGGAGAAGGCAAGTGTGCCGTCTGTGGAGCCGTCCACTTGCTCTATCGGAAAGTGCATGGCCACCAACAGCGGCAGGTCCGTAATCGCCAGGCCTTCCCACTCGACACGGGCTTGTCCGTGAAGCACCATGTCTTTGCGGAGCTTCGGCGTGATCACTCTGCCGTCGATCAGAAGTCTTGCCGTGGCGGTTTCCCCTGGAGAGAGCACAGGGTCATTACGATGAATGATTGTCTGCCCGGACACCTCGAGGACTCCGGCGGGCTTGTCGATCCGGCATGTCAAATCATCGATGCGAAAAGTCTGCACCAGGGTAGGCATCCGGAGGTGACATGAGGCGCGTCGAATACGATACTCCCACGTGGGGAAACCGCTTCGGCTGGTGGAGCGTGCCCCGAGGTCTTGGAGGCTGATCAGGCGGCCTTCATCGTCGAAAGCCAGCCAGATCTCCGGTTCGATGATCTCGAGACGATCGACTCTGCCGGTTCTGAGAGTGGTAAGCGGCGTGAAACCGCAGGCGATGCGGCCGATGCGTGCCAGCAGCTCATCAGGTTGGTCGCTCCGTTCCGCGATGGTCAGATTCTCAATTGAGACTCCGTGCCGCCATCCGACGCGGATCGCTCCGATGCGTACCTTGCGGTTGAGGTCCGTTGAAAGCTGGTTCTCGAATTGCCTGGCCAGCCAACCCGTGGGCAACCAGTAAGGCAAAGTCCCATAGGCGATGACCACGACGGCGACAAATGAGAAGAAGACGCGCAACAGCCACTTCCGGACGGATTGCCGGACAGAGGGTTGAGAAGCTGGGTCGGTGGCCGCGTCCGGCCTGGACTGTTCATCGCTCATGAGACAGCCGATTGTAGTTGGCGCGCCGCCCGACCACAACCGAGTTCATGTCAGGACGGAGGTCGTGCCACAGCTCGAAAGGTGCTTGTCCGGTGCCGGCGATCGGAGTATAAACTCTTCACGGCGGTGATGTTGTATCATTCGGTACCGGGTGACCGGCGATGAAGATAGGCATTTTGTCCGATACTCATGACCGACTGCCCGCCATTGCCCGGGCACTCGAACTCTTCCGGCAGCGGCAGGTCGAGGCTGTAGTCCATGCCGGTGACCTCGTGGCTCCTTTTGCAGCCCGCAGCATGCAGTCCTGGAGCGGGCCGCTGCACGTGATCTACGGGAACAACGACGGTGAGCGTGACGGCCTGAAGCGGACGCTTCCGCAGATCCGGGACGGGCCTCTCTGGATCGAGACGGGGGGAAAGCGTATCCTCGTGCATCACTACCTTGATTGGTGTACGCCCCACGATGTGGAGCGGGCTGATGTCATCATCACGGGGCACACCCATGAGGTGGTCAATGAAAGGCAAGGCGACAGGTTGTTACTCAACCCTGGGGAGTGCTGCGGATGGCTGTCCGGAAGGTGCACGGTGGCGATCCTGGACACCAACAGCCTCTCCGCTGAGATTGTCGAGGTGACTCCATGATGGACCGACTCGGTTGGCGGCCGGCCCTGCTTGGCCTGGCAATCATGATGCCGGCCGTTTCCGGCTGTGTACGCCGGACCATGACCATCAACACCGCACCACAGGGAGCCCGCGTCATCCTGAACGATCAGGAAGTCGGCACCTCGCCGGTGAGCATCGATTTCACCTGGTACGGCGACTACAGTGTCATTCTCGAAAAAGAAGGCTACAAGACGCTTCAGACAAACCAGTTCGTGGTGACGCCGTGGTACCAGACTCCGGGTGTCGATTTCTTTGCGGAAGTGCTCTGGCCTTTTCCCATCCACGACAAGCGAGAATACACCTTTGAGCTCGAACCGGCCGGCGAGCCGATTTCCCGGGACGATCTCTTGAAAAACGCCGAGGAGTTCCGCGACCGAGCCATTTTTGGGGAAGATTGACCGCGAGGAGTCCCCGGCCCGGCCGTGATGCTGTCTCGGACTGTGCTTCGAGGCCGGCTCCCTTGAGGTGCGGCACCCTCCGGTCCTGCCCCTTTTTGACGCACGCGAGCGGTGGGAGGCCGCTTGGCCCGGCTCATAGGAGTCTGCCGTGGGTTTCGCTTGACCCACCCGAGTGGTGGAGGGCCGTTTGACCTACCTTTCTCCCCGGCCCGCCGGACCCTTGAACCCACCCGAGTGGTGGAGGGCCGGAGAGAGCCGCCAGGAGTGTCTGGACCCCGGCGTCGGGTCGCGCCGACAGCCCTCTTGACGGATCGACCCTCTGCCGATGTAATAAGAGAGTCTGACCGGGTCGGGAAATCCCGACGGGGCAGAACTTTATTGAACGCGGACACCGCAGACAGAGATAATCCCGCCGGGGCCGTAGCTCAGTTGGGAGAGCGCTTGCATGGCATGCAAGAGGTCGTGAGTTCGAATCTCATCGGCTCCAGTTGACGTAATTCCCGCTGACTTCGCGAGTTGCGAAGACCCACCGTCCGGCGGAGCGGCCGTAACCAAGGGCCAAATGCGAGTCGTACCACCTGCGACGAGGTCGGTCGTCTCCGCCAAACCCAAGCGAGCGCCGCGCTACCGGATTAACAAGGGCACAGGTCAAGGCTCAGACCTCCTGATCTCGGCCGTTAATCGGGTTTTTCCCATGAGGGAATCCACGGTTTCTATCGACCCCGGCGGGGTCGGGGTTCGTCGGTCATGACCGCTGAGATCGTCGGCCAGGCCCAACGACGGCTCGATCTCGGCCGTCCCCGCCATGAGGTGGCCGAAGAAAGCGATCTTCAGTACGAGACCCCGGGAGCACGGGGCAAGTTGATGGGCTTGGACCGGATTCCTGAAGTGTGTTGCCTGGGCAAGAGACTGTCCCAACTCAGCGAGGATGAGGCACCGCAACAATGGGCGGCCGTGCTGAGCCAACGGTGGATGGAACAGAACCCTGACGACTGGCACAGTAGATGCGATACGCCCTTGATGAATCGTAACCGTCAATACAGTCCCATACTCCCCAAGGAACGTCGTGGTGTCGTCAGACATGGCGCCTCCTTTCATGAACCGATCGCAAAGCCATGGAGACTACACGAATAACACTCCGGATGTTCTATCATCGGCGCGGTCATAGTGGCAGGAATCGCCGACGGGCGTGTCGGCGCTACTGGGGAAAAACGCCGAGGGGGACGCTCGCCGCGGCAAAGCCGGCCGGCTTAGCCGAGTCGGCGTTACTGAAGAACGACCTGAAGCAGACCGACTTTCAGCGGGCCGGAACGAAAACGGATTGTGATCCAGGAACCTGTGTGCCACATGCGCGCCAGACACGCGGCAGACTGATCTTCAATCTCCTAAACCTCCTTCCGACGTTCTCCGCGCGGCGTGCCCGCGCCAAACAGACTCGCCCCTCGTCCTGACAAGTGCTCCTATCAGTCCTGCCCTTGGGATCCACATGACCTTGCCGAAGTCGTGCCCCTCCCGAGCCCGCCTCCAGACAGTCGTTGCCGCGCTACTTGCCTTTTTGCCCGACCCGGCCACAATACCCCTTTGCCGCAGTGGCTTGCCGGACAGATGACCTTCATCAAACAGGAGAGCCAAGATGAAACCCACATCCATGAAAGCCTTACTGGCACTCGCAATGACGACCGTGTGGTTCTCGTCGGCCATCGCCGCGATCGATACCGAATCGCTGCTCAACGAGATGACCGACCTGAGACGATTGGCAACCCTGCCCGAACCGCCGTATGTCACAAAGCAGTTCTCGAGTTGGGACCGAGCCTCCAAGAGCCACAGCGACTTCCAGGGTTACTTCGCCAACGGCGACTGCGGCCAATACCTGCGAATCGAGGACAAGGACGGTCGCAAGGAGCACGTCATGATGGACACCCCCGGCCCCGGAGCAATCGTTCGCATCTGGTCAGCCAATCCCAAGGGCACCCTGCGGATCTACCTCGACAAGGCCGACAAGCCGGCTATCGAGACCCCGATGACCAAACTGCTGGGCGGCGAAGTGCCCGGCTTTCCCAAGCCGATTGCCGGGGAGCGGTCGCGCGGGTGGAACCTCTACTTCCCCATCGCCTACGCCAAACACTGCAAGGTGACCAGCGACGAAGGCGGCTTTTACTATCACGTCAACTACCGCACCTGGCCGGCCGGCACCGAGGTCAAGACCTTCACCATGGAAGACACCCAGAGACTCGCCGACAAGATTAAGGATGTGGCCGACAGGTTGTCCAACCCCCGCCAGGGCGGGGGCCCACCGGACGAGCGAACCAAGAGCCCCTTCGAGGTCAGCCTCGCTCCCGATAAAGAGGCCGTACTCTGGGAGATGGAGGGCCCGAAGGCCATCTGCGGCTTCCTCGTCCGCCTCGATGCCGGTGATCTCGACGCCGCCGCCCGCCAGATTGTCCTCTACATGAGTTTCCATGGCGACAAAAAAGATGAAAAGACCGGCCAGCCTGTCCTCGAAAAGACCGTCGAATCCCCCATCGGCGACTTCTTCGGCACCGCACCCGGCCTGACGCCCTACGATTCGCTGCCGCTGGGCATTACCAAGGACAAGCCGCAGGACCTCTGGTGCCATTGGTGGATGCCGTTCAACAAGAAGGCGGTCATCAGGATCAAGAACCTCGGCGAGCAGGAAGTCCGCGTGTCCGGCGCGGTCGCCGTGATGCCCTGGGAGTGGAACGACAAGAGCTTGCTCTTCCACGCCAAATGGCGGATCGAGAAGAACCTTCCCAGCCGGCCGATGACCGACTGGGGCCACCTGGCTTGCAGCGGCCACGGCCGTTTCGTCGGCGGCTCACTGCACATCATCAACCCGGTAAAGGATTGGTGGGGCGAGGGCGATGAGAAGATCTATGTCGACGGGGAGACGTTTCCCAGCCATTTCGGCACCGGGACCGAGGATTACTACGGCTACGCCTGGTGCTGCAATGAGCGGTTCGTCCACGCCTACCACAATCAGCCGCGATGCGACGGCCCGGGCAACTTCGGCAACACCAGCGTGAACCGGTTCCACATCATCGATGACATTCCATTCACCAAGTCGTTCAAGTTCGACATCGAGAACTGGCACTGGAACCCGGTTTGTGACACGACGCGGGCCGCGATCAGCTACTGGTACGCCAAGTCGGGCTGCTGGGACGACTGGTTCTTCGGCCCGATCACCAGGGACGACGTCAAGATCGAACCCATGCCCGTCCTGCCGATCAACAAGGTGCCGGGCGCGATCGAAGGCGAAACAATGGAGGTGGTCGAGAAAACCGGCGCCACCAGCACGCAGGAACTGGGTGGATGGAGCAGTGAAAACCATCTGTGGTGGACCCAGGGCAAACCCGGCGACAAATTGACGCTGGCGTTCCAGGCCAAAGAGGCCGGCAGCAAACACGTGATCGTCCGGCTGACCAAAGCCGTCGATTACGGCATTGTTCAGCTTTACGTCAACGGTCAGAAGGCCGGCGACCCCATCGACCTCTTTCAGGCCGACGGCGTGGGCCGGACCGATGAGCTGGACCTCGGAACGTTTGACCTCAAGGAAGGCCGAAACCTCCTGACGGCGGAAATCGTCGGAGCCAACAGCAAGGCCAAGAAGGATTACATGTTCGGCCTCGACTACCTGTTGCTGAAGTAAAGCCGCAAACGACCGGTCTGTCGAGCCTGTGCCGGCAACCATCGAGTCGATCACCGACCGCGCCCTCATCTCAAAGGACGTGGTCGGTGTTGCTTGGGGTTTACGCAGGTTGTCGCCAAACAGAAGCGTTCGCCACAAGTTCGACCGTCCTGCTTGCTGTGGTGAGCGTAGCCGGCGGATCCCACCAAGGCAGACCTCGGATTCCGTTCGTGATTCGCACATCGGGCTTCGTTGGTCGTCCGGGTCTGGTCATGGATTATTGACCTGGGTTACGAGAGAAGGCGACCCGATGCAGCCGGCTCACTCCGCCGTTCAACGCTGGGCACCGACTGGACGCGCGACGGAATCTGAGTATTCTCCATGCGTCATCTCGATCGGCGATTGCGCCCTGAACGACGGGAGAGCTCGCAATGATGAACCTGATTCGGCAGACTCCGGCCCGGCGCACGGTTTGCGCATCGCTGTTGATCGCGGCGTGTACCTCAGGCGTGTGCGCGGCGACCAGCCCCGACATTGATTCAGCCGTGGCCGTTGAAAAGCGAAAACGCGAGTTTCTTGGGCGTCTCGCTGACGACTGGGCGGCTGCAGGCCATCCCATCCAGTGGAAACACGAGGAGTGGAAATTCGACGAGATCGAGCCGAACTGGTCGGGTGCGCTGGCCGCCATGCATCTGAAACGCAATCGCGAGGAGGTCTCAAAGGCCGACGCCTTCTTCGCCGCCATGCCATTGGACGAAAAGATCGATCCCGATATGCGGGTATGCGAGGCCATTCACGCCTACTACCTTTTCCGCGATGATCCTTCGCTGAGCCCGGCTGCAAGGAAGCGTCTGCTCGACATCATGCATGCCTTGCCGGCACCGCGAAGAATCAATCCCTCGATTTGGGAATTCGGGGCCACGGAAAACCATGCCTTCATGGGGCACACGTGGAATCTGATGACCGCCCAACTGGACCGAGACCACAACGCCGTGGCGGAGATGTCCCGGCACATCGCGCTCTTCATCATTGAGCATATCAGAAAGGGTTGGCTGGAGTACAACTCGCCGTGCTACGTGGAGAAGGAAATCGGCTGTCTCGTCATGGTGGCCGAGTGGGCCGAAGACCCCAGGTTGCGCCAAATCGCCGAGCTTGGCTTGGACGTGTTGTTTGCCGAACACGCGGCCCTGAACCTCGAAGGCATGCTCTGCGGCCCCGCCTGCCGCGTTTATCAGCCCGCCCACGACGGCATACTCCCCGCCGAGTTCAATCACAATAGCCGTCGGGACGCTCAATGCAGCGGCAGCTACCCGTGCATGTACATGCTCTTCGACCAAGGCCGGCCGCATTACTATGGCGTGCTGGGGGCGCCGCTTCTGGCCACCAGCCGATATGTGCCGCCCAAAGCGGTCACGGCGTTGGCAACGGCCGGCCCCGAGCGAGGCTGCTACGAGTTCAAGGCTCGCCGGCCAGGCCGCTACCACAACCTGCTCCGGGCGAAGCCCGGCCAGAGTTCGCCGCCGCCCGAGGTGTTCAGCTCCAGGGTGTACGCCTGGGTCACCCCCGATTTCATTCTCGGCTCGTTCCAGGAGGTCGACGGTCTGTTCGGAGCGTCCCGAGCCCTGCCGCTCAGCAGCGTTCTGCGGATCTCGGGCAGCACACGGCGGGCGGTCTACGCCGACCTCGTGCCGGCGGAACGGGAGGCGTCGGCGACCTCGACCGTTGATTGCGTCCAATACAAGAACGTCGTCCTCGGCCGTGGGAGCGTGGGGCAGGCTTATCTGGCCACAAAGGAATTCGACGAAGTCGCCGAACAGCAGGGCTGGATCTTCGCCCGGGCCGGCGGGACTTTCCTCGCTTACCGGGTGATCGGTGCCGCCTGGAAGTGGGCCGGCGCAGACGATCCCTCAGTTTTTGGTGATTTCGTCAAGTTCGAGAATCCACAGGCGCCTTTCGTTCTCGAAGTCGCCGGAACCAGCGACTACAAGGGCGATTTCTCGCGATTCCGCGCGGACGTGCTGGACAATACTATCAAGCAGGAAGAAAACACGGTGAGCTACGAAAGCTGTTCGCAGGGCAATGCCGGGCCGTCAGCGGAACGCTTCACCCTGACACTGAGGTACGGCCAACTGCCTCTTCTCGATGGCCAGCCGTTGGATCTCGAAGGATACGGCACGTTTGAATCACCTTATCTCAACTCGGCATGGGACTCGGGTATCGTCAATCTTCGATACGGCAGCGAGCGGCTGATGGTCAACGTCACACGACTCGAACGGGTGATCCGCACCGAAGAAACGATTACGCCGCTGTCATTGCCTTACCAGACTGATTGCGAGAAGCCGGACGCGGCGTGGGTACCGTTCCTGAACTACTGGCGGCTGAAACCGCAACAGTGGTATTGGAGCAACGACGGCGGCAAGCCCGGCGGATGTCTTCGCCACGATGCGGCTCGCGGAGTCGACAACGCCGAGCGAGGAGCACATGACGCGATGATTCTGCTGCGTGGTGGGGAAACATGGGCAGACTACAGCTTCGAGGCCGACGCCCGATCCGACAAAGGAACGTTGGGTCTCTGGTTCCGGGCCGACATGGAGGATGAGGGCGGCGGCAACGGCCGACGAGTCCAAGGCTACTACCTGGTGATCGACCCCGCACACAAGAAGTGCAGGCTGTGGCGGGCTCGCAAGGACGGCCTGCAATCCGCTGACGCAAAAGGCGAACCCGGACCGGCTGAGGTCAACCATTTCTCCAATCCCCTTCTCATCGCAGAGCAGCAAACCCCCGATCCGATCGCTGCCGGGTCGTGGATCCATCTGCACGTCGAGGTGAAGGGGAGCAAGATCGCCTGCTCGGTCAACGGACAGACGGTCATCACCACCGAAGACGGCACATACCCATCCGGCTCGGTGGGCTTGTTTGCCTACAAGGGTATGGACGTGCGATTCGATAACATTCGAGTCTCACCTTGATAGTTCACGGTTCTTCAGAAGACGGCAACAAGGTTCGTGGTCACGGCTTCAATCGCCTCGGACTGCGTGCGAAAACCGACGGAGCGGTCCGGTAGGGCAGTGTCGAGGTCGCCTTGGCGACCGAGACCTGCCATATTCTGCAGCCAACACCGGCAGGTCTCCGCCCTGCTTCGTCCGTCAGACTTCGCAGGGCTCCGACCATGCCCTGCCGTCTTCACACACATTCTTACGCCCCACGACTGACGACTGAGAACTGAAGAGTGACGACTCGTCTCTCAATTCGAGGCATAGCGGCTGGTACGGTCGCGACGCCTGGCCAACTCACTCGTGTAACGCAGTCCGAGCGTATCGGCGTGACGGCGGACCCAATCAGTCAGGCGCGTCTGGCCGGCAGGCGGCGCATTCACATACAACAGGCCTTGCATAAGCCCCTCAATCTCCTCCCGAGTCAGCACGACATCCCCGACCAGCCTCCCGATCACCCGACTCAAGACGTACCCGCACGTCGGCGAGACTGAAATGATCCGTCGAGGTTTGCCGATGATCTCGCCGATCGTCGCGACGAGCTGCCGGTAAGTGAACGTTTCCACTCCGATGGCGTTGATGACCACATTCTCGCGACTGAGGCCCTGCTCGACGGCCAACCGGGCCAGATCGTCGACGTAGATCGGCTGGATGCGATACTGCCCGTCGCCGAACACCCCAAAAAACGGGAATCTTCTGAGCAGCCAGGCGATGTTGTTGATCAGGATGTCTTCCTTGCCGAACAGGACGGCCGGCCTCAGGATCGCGTACGAAACGCCGAGGTCCCGCAGATACCGCTCCAACGCGGCCTTGCCGCGAAAGTACTCCAGCGGCGAATCCTCAGACGGATTGGTGATACTCACATGGACGATCCGCTGAACGCCGGCGGCCTTGGCGGCCTCGAACAGCGAGATCGTGTTCCGCACCGCTTCCGCGTGGGAGAAGCCCTTGTGGTTGAAACGCACCCAGTAGGTATTGTACAGCACGCTCGCTCCCGCCAGAGAGCGCCTCATCTTCTCCGGCTCGCCGAAATGGAAAGGATGAACCTCGATGCGATCGCCGAAATCGTGCCGACGGGCGGTTGAGTTGGTCAGCGTGCGGACGGCACAATCCCGATCGAGCAGCCGCCTGGCGATGTACCGGCCGGAATAGCCGAACGCGCCGGTAACGACGTGAATGTCTTGATAGCTCATCATACTGTCAGACTGTTAGGCCGTTAGACTATTCGGAAGAAGCTGAGGGCAACGAATTCGATAGTGCCGTCCTTCATCGTCATGCCTCGGCCTACCACCTATCCTAAGGCGGACCGCCTTTTTGCGGGCCGCAGTCCAAGGGCTCTGTGATCCGGAAACATGCGCGCAAGCCGCACAGATATCCGGCCGCAAGGTTCTAAAAGTCTAACAGCCGAAGAGCCTGGCAGTCTAGAAAATGAAATCCGTCGACAGAAAGCGCGAGTGACGTCCGATCACGATCTTCGAGATGATCTGCTCGTTGTAGTCGGTGGCCTTGGCGGCAACCAGGCTGCGAATCGAGAACACCCTCAGAGCATCCGAGACCGACAGCGTTCCCTCGGCCGAGTCCTTGCGGCCGGTGAAGGGGAACTTGTCCGGCCCGCGTTGACACTGGCTGTTGAGGTTCACCCGGCACACCTGGTTGACGGCCGAATCGATGATTTCGCTCAACTGCTCGGGATCCGAGCCGAACAAGGCCACCTGCTGGCCGTAAGGCGACTCGGTCAGCCAGTCGATGACCTCCTGTTCATCGTCGTACGGCACGATCGGCGTGACCGGCCCGAACTGCTCGACCTGGCAAATGCGCATGTCCGGCTTGGCGGGGTAGACAACCGCCGGATAGTACATCGTGTGGTCGATCGTCCCGCCGGCCTCATTGATCACCCGAGCACCAGCGGTAACGGCATCGCTTACCAGTTCGGCCAGCCACTCGGGCTTACCCTGTTCCGGCAGCGGCGTGATCGTGACCCCCTCCTCCCAGGGCATGCCGACTTTCAGTTTGCCGAGCGCGTCGCAGAACTTGCCGCAGAACGTCTCGGCCAGACGGCGCTGAACAAAAATGATCTTAATCGCCGTGCACCGCTGGCCGTTGTACGACGTTGCGCCCAACAGGCACTCCTTGACCGCCAGATCGAGATCGGCATCGGGCAGGACAACGGCCGCGTTCTTGGCCTCCAGACCGAGAACGCACCGCAGGCGGTTGGGCCGCGGGTGCTGATGCTTGAGGATGGATGCGACTCTGGCCGAACCGATGAACGCCAGCACGTCGACCCGGCCGCTGGTCATCAAGGGCCCGACAACGACCGGTCCGTCTCCGTAAACCGTGTTCACCACGCCGGGCGGGAAGGAATCGGCAAAAGCCTGCAGGAGCGGCGCGTGCAGAAGCACACCGTATTTCGGCGGCTTGAAGATGACCGTGTTGCCCATGATCAGGGCCGGGATCAACGTCGTGAACGTCTCATTGAGCGGGTAGTTGTACGGCCCCATGCACAGTACCACACCAAGCGGGCTGCGGCGAACCTGGGCCACGAATCCCTGCTCGACCGCGAACCGCGAACTGATGCGGTCCAGATCCTTGAGTGCGTCAATGGTATCGGCGACGTACTCGAGCGTGCGATCGAACTCCTTGGTTGCGTCGGGCAGGGTCTTGCCGATCTCCCACATGAGCAGCTTGACCACCTCGTCGCGAACCGCCTGCATGCGCGGCATGAACGCCTCCACGTGACGGATGCGATCCGCAACGGACATCGTCGGCCAGTCGCCGCAACCCTTCGCGTAAGCCTTACAGGCCGCATCGAGAGCCTGAAGCGACTCGGCCTCGGCCATCAGCGGGTAGTGCCCCAGCCTGTATTGCACCGCCCCGTCGGCACCCGCCACGCAAACGGGCGACAACACCTCCTCGCACGGCCCTGTCCAGGTATGTACCCGCCCATCGATCAGGTAACGGGCCCCGGCCTCGTAATAGCCGATCCTGAGGTTTTCGGGAATCTCTTCGGTCCGCGGGAAGACGGGCGCGGGTGAGTTGACCATTGTGGCCATGGAAAGCCTCCAACAAGCGGAAAGGCGACAAGAACGTCCGTCGTCGGCTCAACAGTGTATCACCGCGCGGCGAAGACACAACACGCCCGCAGAATGAGCCATCCTGCCATGCTTGCCCGAGTGGCGGTATCACAGCACGTTGGACAGACTCAGCACCGAGAGAATCTCGCGGAAAGGGTAGCGGTTGGGGTGCGAGAAGAAGACCGGAATCTCGGTACCACAAAACCGGGACTTGGTGAAACATACGCCCTTGAAATTGTAGAAGCGGTTGCCTCGTTCAAAGAGCAGCTCCAAGCCGAGAGTCACCAGCCGGCTTTCCGAGCGAGGGGTACCGTTATTGACGGCCAGCGGCGAAAGACCAAGGTTGAGAATCTCGGCGCCCTCCTCCTTGAATCGTTCGGCAGCGGCGGTAACCAGGCAGTAATAGACCCCCTGTCTGAAATCCTGGCTCGACCTCGTGATATCCGGCGTGTACCCGATGACTCGGCCCTGCGAGTAGATGGGGTCGAACACGGCAAAACCCGTCAGTCGTCCGTCGCGCCGGGCAACGAACATGCGGGTGTCCCCGTTGAGCTGCATGTCAAACGGTCGCACGAGAAAAGACATTTGCCTGCTCTTGACCCGCCTGGTGCCCAGCCATTCCTCGGAGATTCGCGCGAGCTCCTCACGCGGGCTGCTGCCGTCCTCCTCAACGGTGATGCCACGTTCCATGGCCTGGTTGCGGGCCGTTCTGACCACCTGTTTTCTCTTGCCGGTCAGGTTCCAGCGGGCCAGCGGCAACAGCGTCTCCACGCCCATGTGCAGAGAACGCAAACCGAATTCATCGCGGAGCATCGTCGCGGTGTGCTCACGGATCTGGACAAAACAGGTCTGAGGGTGCTCGCGAAGGACCTCTCCCACGATCCGAGGTATATCGGCAAACGCGCAGACGGGGTCTCCCAGGACAAAACGCGTCCCGCAATACTGCCGGTAGGCAATATAACCCACGGCCGGCATGTCGTGGTACCGCATGCCCGGTTGGAGCGTGGAGTAGGCCATGCAGTGTGTGCCGAACTGCCGAAGATAGTCGAGCCGCTGCTGAAACGAGAAACGCTGCACGGTGTCACCGAGCATTGGACACGAGCGTGTCCTCCACGAACCGCCGCATCAGAAAGTCAAACAGCTCCTCAGTCATCGTCACGCGAGACACGTCCGAAATCGGGCGGTGATTGCAGACCCAACTGGGCTCCGTGTACTTGGCATAGGGAAAAAATGGACGCGTACTCCGATACGCGGCCCGCTCGACCTTGTTGTCCGTCACCAGACCCGTCGGCGGCAACGAGGCATCATAGTAATAACCGGCGAGCCGCATCGCTCGCTGCATTGAATCAACGATGTACGCGATCGGAAGGTTGCGACTGTTGACCACATTGAACGTCTGATTCTCGGCCAGACTCCCTGAGGCCCGGATTGCCATGCAAACCCGTATGACATCATCGACGGTGACCACGTTCTTGGTCACGTCGCCCGAGCCGTACAGCCGCGCATTCACGTTGATCCATCGGCCTGTGGCCGCCCGGTGCCAATACCGGGAGTATTCAGCGCTCCCCCCGACGGCGTGAAGGGCCGCATGGTAAAGGGCGAGCAGATAGCCGTACATCATCCTCGCTTCACCCATCGAGTCGCCGTTTCGTGAGTCGCCGACCAGAATACTCGGGCGAATGATCGTGAAAGGCAGCCCCGAAGCTCGTACGATCCTTTCGCACTGCCACTTGGTGTTCTCGTAGACGTTCTTGAAACCCTCACTGGCGTCAATGTTGTCCTCGTCGATGACGTCCGTGCGTTTCCCGCAGACGTAGGCCGTGCTCATATAGTAGAACCGGTCCAGCCTGTCGAAATGCCTTGCCAGCGACAGGATGTTTTCCGTACCGCCCACGTTCGCCCGGCGTATCTCGTCCGCCCTGGTGTCATCGAACGTCGTGGAGGCCGCCAGATGCCACAGCTCGTCGATCTTGCCGTTGAGTCGTGTCCGGACCTCCTGCTCGACCCCACAACCCGATTCGGTGATATCCCCTCGAACAAAATGCACGCGCGACGAAACAAGATCGCCGAAATGGCGCCTCAGGGTGCACTCAGCCTTGTCAGACCTGACAAGCACGTGAAGCGTGTCGTCGCTCTCCAAGAGCAGACCCTTGGCCAGTGCTCGACCAAGAAAACCACTCGCTCCCGTGATGAGTATCTCTTTGGCCATCTCAATCGACCTCCCCCTGTCGACACGCCCGCGGTCCTGACAGGCCGCAAACCGCAAGCCGCCAACCAGTCGATTTCGCGAGCTGTCCGCAACTTTCCCGTTTCAAGTCCTTCGTACCACTCCTCCTCAATGCCACACTGCGGGATGTCAGTGTAGCAGCAATCGCGCTTTTTTTTCAAGAGTTTTTTGCCCGAACTTCGGTACAACCACCCGATTTTGTAGTTGCAGGCATCCGCCTTCTCAAAGAAGACAAAGCGCAAAAATTGCGTATGTCTCACATGGGGCTCATCTTAATCACCCAAGTTACCACCTTTCTCCCGTTGCGCACCTTGCCAAAGTGCCCCCACGACCCAATCATCTGTCACCTCCAATAACAGCACCACGGGTTCGGTCCGATAATGGCGCACCCCGATCACCATCCACTATATTTGCCAGAAAATGATACGCATCAGAGTAATCGAATTCTGAAGAGTTGCTAAGAGACACGCGACCGCTATGGGCATCCATGGAAGCGCTGACGCTTAGGAAGTTATCCTAGGTGGCGGCGATGCGTCGTGAGCCCGCTCAGCGGTCGCGACAGCCCTTTTGGCAATCGATAACTCTTTACGGACAACGGGATTCAAAAGAAAACCAAGCACATACTCGTGCGGCTATCAACAGCCCGGTTTCTCCTGTTTTCGATTGGGCGGTGATGCCCCCATAACGAGGGGTAGAATGCCTTCTGGTCACCTCGGCGAATAACCGTTACTTCCGCCTTCGATGTGGACGCTGATCGGCCGAGACGAAGCCTTCCCGACCCCGCGCTATCGGAGGACATCTTTCCCAAACTGCCGTTTCTGACGTGATGACGACAAGAAGAAAGCCTGCAGACGCAGGTCCGCAGGCTTTTGCCGTTGCCTATGGTCCCGCCGGGAAAGACGGGTTTCGCATCATGCCCCTCATTTCTTGGCGAACTGCGCGTCGAAGACAATCTGGGACGAGGGAAAATCGACCTTGCGGACGAACGCGCAGGCCTCGGCAGCACCGTGCTCGCGGTCCATGCCGGCATCCTCCCATTCCACGGACAGCGGGCCGTCATAACCGATTTGGTTCAGCGTTCGAATGATCTCTTCGAAATTGATGCAGCCATGGCCAAGCGACCGGAATTCCCACGAACGGTCCGGGTGCCCGAAGTCCAGGTGCCCGCCGAACACCCCCGCTCGTGTCGGCGTACTCGACCAATACACGTCTTTCATGTGCACGTGGAAAATCCGGTCGCCAAACTCCCTGAGGAACCGAACGTAGTCGACCCCCTGATAGCCGAAGTGGCTGGGATCATAGTTGAAGCCGAATCGCTTGTGCCCTTTAACCGCCTCGATCGCTCGAGCGGCGGAAGCGATGTCAAACGCGATCTCGGTGGGATGAACTTCCAGTCCGAAGTAGACATCCTCCCGATCGAACACATCAAGGATGGGAATGAATCGCTTGGCGAAATCCTTGTAGCCCGCGTCGATCTGACCGGGCAGGACCGGGGGGAAGGAATAGAGCAGGTACCAGATGCTGCTGCCGGTGAAACCGTTAACGACCACGCGCTTCAGGTTCTTCTTAACGGTGCCCGGGGCGGCATCGAAGAACTTGCGGGCGGCGCGGGCCGTGTCCATCATCTCGGCGGCGGCCCGGGTGCGGACGCCTTCGGGCTTCCCATCGCCCCAAACGTGCGGCGGAAGGATCGATTTGTGGCGCTCGTCGATGAGGTCGCAGACCGCTTGGCCAACCAGATGGTTGCTGATCGCGTAGCAGGCCAGACCGTTCTTTTGCAGCACCTCCCATTTCCGTTTACAGTAGCTGCGGTCCTCGAGAGCCTTGCTGACCTCGAAGTGATCTCCCCAGCAAGGCAGTTCGATCCCATCGTAGCCGAGTTTCTTAGCCTTCTTGCAGATGACATCGAACTTCAAATCCGCCCATTGACCGGTGAACAGCGTGACGGGTCGTGCCATTTCAGGCCATCCTTTCATCAACGAAGACCAACCGGCGCCCAAGCCGGCGCCCCTGCGAATCCGCACTTCAACCCAGCGGCACAAATCGCCCGTAAGAACCTCATACTTCTTGTTCGGGCCGAAACCGCCTGCCGCCAGCCTATTCAGGCCGCAAATGTTACCACGGGTCGGACAGGGTTGGCAATCGGGCAGGTCGACACAAGCTGTCTGTCGCCCCGTCGTCAGGGACCGTACTCGGCCAGGATCGCAGCCGGGATACCCGGTCGAGCCAACGCCCGGAGGCGGAATCGCTCGCTGATTCGGCCGAAGACCGGCGAAATACCGAACGTATGGTGTACCTGGCGAAGCCCCCCGATCACCGCCTCGGCGGTCAGGGTAGGCAATCCTTTGGCCAAGGCCTCAAGCCGGGCAAACCAGCCGACAACGGCAGGCATCAGCCAAAGGGCGGTTAGACCGGCCAAGGTCTCGTATCCGAAGTAGGCCGGCCCGGAAAACGCGTGGGTCTCCAGTTTCACGCGCATCGACCGACAGATGGGTTCCAGGGCCTCGTCGGCGGCCGGGCCGACCCGGCCCAGATCCTCAAAACGGACTGACGGCCACTCGGGCCGGCAGGCGGGAATGGGGCCGCCGCCGGCCGAAAAACTGCGGGATTCCCTGTATCGTCGCCACGAACGTATCCACCTCCCGGCCAGGCCGAGGGCCCGATCCTGCGGCCCCTCGGTCAGCGAATGGAGAAACACCCATTGGCGAAACAGCTTGCCGGCCCTGGCCGGCGCGACAGCGGACGGCAGACCGGGGGAGGCCTTCCGAACCTCTTCAAAGACCGCATCGGCCAGCAGTGTCATCAGCTCATCGAACCGGTCGTCGCGGACCTTCGCGATCTCCAGACCGTAAACCAGATCGAGAAGCCGGCATCCGGCCAACAGTCGCAACCGAATCGACAGGCTTTCCCGTCGCAGAAGACCCTCAAACGCCGCCGCAATGGAGGTGAATTCTCGCGCCGTCAAGCTTCGCTGACCCCGCCAACTCGGGGCATGCGACATGGGGCGAGCCCCGATCTCGGTTGCCAGCGACGCGATCTCGGCGGCGTGTACGCTCAGAGGGCGTCCCTTGTTTGCCGCAACCGAGGGGCAGTCGAAGCGAAGATCGACTCGTACGACATCCGCGCCGGGACTTGGAGCAAAAGGGTACAGGCGACAGGCCAGCGGCTTGATTTCCCGACCGCTCTCGGCCTGCAACCGGCAGAGACCGTCTTGACGAAGAAAGATGCAGCCGCCCTCCGGCCGATGGGCAAGACAGTAATATCGGCGACCGGAGAGCCGATAGCTCTCGAAAAGCCTTGTCCCGGCGAGTCTGGCCGCCCAGCCGGCCGAAATGATCCGCCGTCGCTCATCGGCGTCAACGTTGACAACCAGGTTGCGGCAGCAGTAACCGCACCGATGGCAGTCAAACCGCTGGAACAACGGTAAACGGATAGGCACCGTCTTGGTCATGGGCTTGCCACGGCACGCACACCGTGCGCAGGACCCGCTCGGACAACCGGTCTCGGGCTGCGCTCAGCCTCCACCAATGCCGCCCTGGTTGACGGTGACGAGATTCGGGAACGCCTCTTCCTCGATCTCGCCCTGAATAATGATGGTTGGCTTCACGAGCAACAGAAGCGTCCGTTCGTCTTTCACGCGTGACCTGTTGGTGTAGGCCCGCTTGAGGATCGGGATCTTGCTGAGGATCGGGACACCCGCTTCAACTTCGGTCTCACCGGCCTGCTTCAGGCCGCCCAAGAGCAGCCAGCCGCGATCGGGGACGGTCACCGTCGTCGCAATAGAGGTGGTGCTGATATTCGGGAGTTTCATGGGTCCCGTCGCGTCGACCACGTCTTGCAGTTCACTGGCATAGACGGTCGGAATCAGCTCCATGGTCACATATTTACGATCCCCCGAGACGGTCGGCTTAACCGAGAAGGTCCGTCCAGATGGT
>ERZ795050.614-NODE-614-length-54617-cov-6.162146_pt1 | contig 54617 bp, 50 predicted proteins | sample MGYA00375134_ERZ795050 | MGnify/ENA primary metagenome ERZ795050 (study PRJEB30179, sample SAMN05720221) | activated sludge metagenome | isolation source: Anaerobic digester | place: Japan | collected 2015-05-26 ... | reverse complement strand
TGAAACGCGGCGGTGCGCCGCATAAATACATCTTGACACCGTCGGTAAAATCACATAAGAGCATCAACCAATACATCTTTATGGACGCAATATGAGTACATTTTTCACAACAAATCCTTTCTCGCCTTATTATCCCTACATGTATTGATGCCTGCTTGCCCGATTCCTTCAGGTAAGCAGGCTTTTCCAAAAGCACCGACGCAAATCCCCAAAAAAGCATGAACAGCAAGACGTGGATACGTATCTATTTATGGAAAAATTAAAATGATCGGAGGAAGTGAATTCAATGAATAAAAAGAGCTTTTTCACAGGCATTTCAATAATCTTTGCGGCCGTGTTTCTTTTTTCCTGGTGCGGTTCCGGCGCCTGGGCGCAGACAACGTTGACCTACAGCATCTTTTTCCCGGCCACCCACGCGCAGGCAAAAGCCGGCGATGCCTGGGCGAAGGAAATCGAAAAACGCACCGGAGGCAAAGTAAAAATCAACATCTTCCCGGGCGGTTCGCTGACCCCGGCCGATCAGTGTTTTGACGGTGTCGTCAAGGGAATTTCCGACATCGGCATGTCCTGCTTCGCCTATACGCGAGGCCGCCTGCCGCTTCTGGAAGCGCTCGATTTGCCCATGGGCTACCCCAACGGAATGGTTGCCACCCGAGTGGCCAATGATTTCGTGAAAAAGATGAAACCCAAAGAGCTCAACGACGTCAAGGTCCTGTACTTGCACGCGCATGGCCCCGGCCTTCTGCACACCCAGAAGCCGGTCAGGACGATGGCGGATATCAAGGGGATGAAGGTCCGATCCACGGGTCTTTCCGCTAAAATCGTGGAGTCGCTGGGCGGCGTCTCCGTGGCCATGCCGCAGGGAGGAACGTATGAGGCGCTGCAAAAGGGCGTTGTCCAGGGCACGCTGGCGCCGATGGAAACCCTGAAGGGATGGAAGCAGGCACAGGTCGTCAAATACACCACCGACTGCACCAACATCGGTTACACCACCGCCATGTTCGTCGTCATGAACAGAAAAAAATGGGAGGCACTCCCCAAAGATGTGCAGAAAGTCTTTGACGACGTGAGCCAGGAATGGATTGCCGTGGCCGGCAAGGCCTGGGACGATGCGGATGCGGAAGGGTATAAATATTCCGCCGAACTGGGCAACCAGTTGATCAAGCTGTCCGCGGCGGAGCAGGCCCGGTGGAAGGCGGCCGTCAAACCGGTGGCCGAAGACTACATCAAGAGCGCCGAAAGCAAAGGCTTACCCGGCCGTCAGGCCGTCGCCGAAGTGGAGCTCCTGATCAAAAAACACGCAAAGGATAAAAAATAAAAGGACCGATTCATGTTCAGTCCGGCAAAATACCTGGCGCGCGCGGGCAGAGCGTTCAATATTCTGGCCTGCGCGGCCGTGATCGCCATGATGCTGCTGTCGGCGGCGGATGTTTTTTTGCGTCTGTTCGGCAAACCTATCCCCGGAACCTATGAACTGGTGGGATTCCTTGGAACCATCGTCGTGTCCTTCGCCCTCGCTTTCACCTCCATGGAAAAAGGACACATCGCCGTAGAGATCCTGGTGGAAAAACTGCCGCAGCGAGCACAGCTGGCCATTGAAAGCTTCTGCAACCTGATCGGCGCGCTGCTTTTCGGCGTCATTACTTACCAGGCGGTTGTCTACGCACTGGATATCCGGAAAAGCGGCGAAGTATCCCTGACGCTGCAGGTGCCGCCCTATCCCTTCATTATCGGCGTTGCCGCCGGCTGCGCCCTGCTGTGCCTGTTGCTGGTCGCCGATTTCATCAAATCCGTGCAGAGGACGATTGACGCATGACCCCGACCGCGACCGGTTTGATCGGCTTTGCCGTATTGATTGTTCTGATGTTTTTGCGCATGCCCGTGGGGTTTGTCATGGCTCTGGTCGGCTACCTGGGATTCGGCCTTCTGGTTTCCTGGAGCGCCGCCTCCAACCTCGTCATTCGCGACTTCTACTCCACGTTCAGTTCGTATAACCTGACGGTGATCCCCCTGTTTGTGCTCATGGGTCAGGTCGCCTTCCATTCGGGCATCAGCGGCCGCCTCTTCAAAGCGGCCCACAAGTTTTTCGGCCATCTGCCGGCGGGGCTCGCCATCGCCACCATCGGCGCCTGTGCCGGCTTCTCGGCCGTGTGCGGTTCGACCAGCGCCACCGCCGCCACCATGGCTTCCGTCGCCCTGCCGGAAATGAAAAAATACCGGTATGACCCGGCGCTGGCCACCGGCGTGGTCGCGGCCGGCGGAAGCCTGGGAATCCTCATACCTCCCAGCACCATCTTCATCATTTACGGCATCATGACCGAGCAATCCATCGGCGAGTTGTTCATGGCCGGCGTCATTCCGGGGATTCTCCTGTCGTGCTTCTTTGTTCTGTCCATCCTGATCTGGGCATCCCTCCGACCGGACCTCGGGCCGCGGGGCCCCAAAAGCACCTGGAAAGAAAAATTCAGATCCCTCTTTGGTCTCATCGAAACCCTGCTTCTGTTTGTTCTGGTCATGGGAGGGCTGTTTGCGGGGGTTTTCACGCCCACGGAGGCGGCGGGCATCGGCGCGGCGGGAACGATTCTGATCGCCTGGATCGGACGGCACCTGACCTGGAAGGGGCTCAAAAACGCTCTGTACGACACCACCCGGATCACCTGCATGATTTTTGTCGTGGTCGCCGGTGCGACGGTCTTCGGACACTTCCTGGCCGTAACGAGAATTCCGGCGGATATCGGAACGTTTGTATCCGGCCTGCAGTTTCCCCCGGTGGTGATCATGGGACTCATTATTCTCATCTACCTGCTTCTGGGGTGTCTGATGGATTCGCTGGCCATGATCATGCTGACGATTCCCATTTTTTATCCGGTCGTCCTCGCCCTGGGGTTTGATCCGATCTGGTTCGGGGTCATCATCGTCGTCGTTTCCGGCATGGGTGTCATCACGCCGCCCGTCGGAATCAATGCCTACGTGGTGGCCGGCGTGGCCCGCGACGTGCCTTTGCACGTCATCTTCAAAGGTACGCTGCACATGCTCTACGCCATGATTGCGCTGGCGGTCCTGCTGATGGTCTTTCCGGAAATTGCAACCTTCCTTCCGAAGATGCTGAGATAGAGAAACAAAGTAAAGACTGAGGGCTGAAGGCTGAAGGGAAAAGATTCAGGGATTTCGGTTTTACCGTTCGACAGCTTTCATGAGATGCGAAATACAGGAAAGCCCCACCGGAAAGGTGGGGCTTTCCTGTCGGTTTGTGCGGGTTTATTCGAATTCGCCGGGCGCAATGACGGACTTTCCGGATTTTTCCTTGGCGGCGGTCAGACGGTTGCGCAGCATCTCCATAATCGCATGGAATTCGTCGGGAATGTTTTCCTCCTCCCGGTAAGCCTTTTCCACACGGTCCAGCTTCTCGAGGAATTTGTCCACCCGGACGGCAAACAGCTTGTCGTACATTTCGAGCGGGAACTTTTTGCCGAAAATCTGCACAAACAGCTTGGCCAGGTCTTCGTAACGAGGAATATAGCCGATCGGCGTTTCGATCGCCTTGTACTCTCCGTGCACCCGGCCTTCCATCCACATCAGCCAGACTTTCTTGTCCACTTTCTCGTTCAGGAATTTGCCGTCTTCCTTCAGGAAGTAGTTGGTGGCGAAAACCAGCGGCTTGACGATCAGGCGGTTGCCGAACTTCAGATGATTGGAAAGGTATGTGCCCAGCGGAACCACCAGGAAATCCAGGTTGGCCATCGGGGACAGTTCCCGAACACCCACGGCGCCGATCGTCGCGGCGGTGGTTTCCGACTCCAGCGACGCGCCGATAAACATGCCGTGGGCCCAGTCAAAGCTCTGGTACACGGGCACGGACGTATCGGAATCGCGCCCGCCGTAAATGATGCCGCTTACGGGAACGCCTTCCGGATCGTAGAGTTTGGGGTCCACGTTTTTCAGTTCGTTGAGACGGATTGTGTAGCGGGCATTCTTGTGGGCCAGCAAGATTTCGTTGCCCTTTTCATCCTTCTTGCCCTTTTTCCACTCGCCAGAAAAGTTGTATCCCTCTTCCGGAAGAATCTGGCCCATGCCCAGCCAGTAGGGCTTGTCGTCTTTTACCAGGACGTTGGAAAAAATGAGCTCGCGCGGCGTCGTCAGCGCTTCGTAAATGACCGGGTCATCGATGGGATTGACGTCTTCGATGATGCCGAAGATGCCCTGTTCGATATTGACCGCGTAGGCGCGGCCGTTTTCTCCGTGGCGGATGTAGGCGATGTCGTCGCCGACAATCTGCTGGCCCGGCACCATGGCCGTCGAGGTTTTGCCGCAGGCGCTGGGAAACGCGCCGGTAAAGTAGGTCACTCGCTTCTTGCCTTCCGGCTTGATGCCCATGATGAACATGTGCTCGGTAAGCCAGTCTTCCTTGTTGGCCTTGTAGATCGCCAAACGGAGCGCCAGTTTTTTCAATCCGACGCTGTTGCCCGCATACTGATTGTTGACGGTCAGAACTTTCTTCCCGATGACGTCGATGTAAATCCGGCGGTCCTTGATGTTTTTGGTGTTGCCCCGCTCATCGAGCTCTCCCGCGGAATGGACCAGGTAGAAGAAATCATCCGATCCGGATAGCGTTTTGAAGTGTTCGTATCCCACGCGGTAGAGCAGATCTTCACTGTGGGCGACATAAGCGGAATCGGTAATCTGCAGGGCGGCTATGGAGAAGCGGGAGTGGAGCGGCCCCAGGCAGAAGAACCGGACAAAACATTCCTTGCCCTTCATGATGCCGTCCATGATTCCGCGGATTTCCGTGAGGCCTTGCTCCCGGTCTTTCACGTCGATGATCTTGGACACCTTCATGTCGGGCGTCACCAGCAGGCAGGTATTTTTCTTGTCGCGCCCCTGGTCGTAAAAACTGTCGAAATGAACCGTGTGACCGGGCATGGCCAGTTTTTTTTCCTCGCCCAGATCCAGGGCCATCTGGCGGATGTAGCCGATATCCGTAAAGCTGTCCGTAATCACGGACACTTTCGCCGGTTTGCACAGCGTGACATACTCTTCAACGATCCTTTCCACATGAGGATTATTGAGCGCCTTGATCTTCTGAAGATTCTCTTCATTCAAAACAGTTCTATCGATGTTCAATTTCTCATTCTCCTTGAATTGAATTTTTCCTGCTTCGGTTTCACACAATACTGCGTAGTGATTTAAGGATTGAAGTAGAAACAGCCGGCATCCTGAAAACTACGGCAAGGGGATGGATAACCCCTTCGAGGTAGCGACTGTAATGGACAATCTCCTAAAAATCAATCGGTTTTTACGTCACATCCGCCGGACCGGCTTCCTCCGGATTGAAAACACGGAAGGAAACGACCTTTCGGAAAGCCGGGCATCACGGGCTACCCGGCCGGCTTGCCCTATGAAAGCGTGATGGAAACTATCTTTTATCGCCTCGGTCCGGGCGGTCCCTTCCCGGTCCGCCCCTGAAAGCGGGGCTGCCACTCCTTTGCGGTCCGTCATAGCCGTCGCGGTACTGTTTTTGCCCGCCGGGAGGACGCCGGTCCATTTCTTTCACTCCCCAGCGATTTTCTTTTTCCCAGTAGTGGTCCTTTTTCCAGCCGCGCCAGTTTTTCTTGGCTTCGCCGTAAGGAATACGGCGCTGATCCCATTCATACCCTTTCCACCGACGGTCCCGATAATCTTTTTTCCATCCCGGCGGCACCTCCCTGTAAAACGAGGGCACCCGGTTGTAATAGCTCCAGCCTCTGTCGTAGTAACGGGATCGATACCAACGACCCTCCCACGGCCGCCACCACCAGCCGCCGTAAAAGAAGATGTCGGCATCGATGTCGGGAACCGCATAAATATAAGTTTCCGGGATCACGATCACCTCCGGCGGCGCCGGAAAAACAATCGGCGGAGGAAGGGGGATATTGATTCCGATATTGACATCCACGTCCGCCATGGCCGAAACCGGCATGAAAACGACCAGCGCCAGGAAAATCATCCTGCAAAGAAACTTTTTCATTGAATCTTCTCCTTTCTTACGCCAAGCCGCCCTTTCTGTAATTGGATAAGGAGACCTGATCCGCGGCCGAAGCCTACCGCTTCGCCGGAAGGATTTCAAGCCAATAGTCATCGGGATCGTTGATGAAATAGATGCCCATCGCCTGGTTTTCAAAGCAGATGCAGCCCATTTTTTCATGCAGCGCGTGCGCGGCGGAAAAGTCGTCCACCCGGAAAGCCAGATGAAATTCATTTTCTCCCAGATCATATTTCTCCTTGCGATCCCTCATCCAGGTCAGCTCCAATTGATGGGTTGTCCGGCCGTCGCCGAGATACACCAGAATAAAACTGCCGTCCGGCGGTTCATAGCGGCGCACTTCCTTCAAGCCGAGCGCCTCCCGGTAAAAGGCCAGACTTTTTTCCAGATTCAGCACGTTAAAATTGTTGTGGGCAAAGGTAAATTCCATATCCTGTTCCTCTCCACGCCGTTTTCCCGCGGGCGAATTTCCCTGGTTTCGCCTACAGGCATTGCTTCATCATCGATTCCACCAGCTCCGGCGTGATGTCGCGGTTCTCGCCCAGTTTGACCATGCCGTGCGCTTTTAAATTCTCAATGACCTCGGGAATGACGTCCGCGCCGATGTTGTATGCGCACAGGCGGGTCGGCACCTTCATGCGTTCGAAGAAATCCCGCGTTTTCTCGATGGCGGCGTCGATGCGGGCGGCATCCTCCCCGGCGGTGATTCCCCATACGCGCTCTGCGTATTGCAGAAGCTTATCTTTCTTTTCCCGCGCGCGCATCTTCAGCAGAACCGGAAGCACCACCGCCAGAGATTTGCCGTGATCCAGACCGCGCAGCGCCGTGAGTTCATGGCCGATCATGTGCGTCGCCCAGTCCTGCGGCACCCCGACGCTGATCAGCCCATTGAGGCCGAGCGTGGCGCACCACATCAGGTTGGCGCGCACGTCATAATTCTTCGGCTCGGCCAGGGCCCTGGGGCCTTCCTCGATCAGGGTGAGCAGCAGAGCTTCCGCGAAACGATCCTGCAGCTTCCCGTTGACGGGAAACGTCAGATATTGCTCGGTTACGTGGACAAACGTGTCCACCACGCCGTTTCCAATCTGCTCCGGCGGAAGCGTATAGGTCTTGGTGGGGTCCAGCACGGAAAATTTCGGAAACAGCGACGCGTGCATAAAGGGAAGCTTGGCGTTCAAAGCGCGATTCGTGACGACCGCTCCGTTGTTCATCTCCGAGCCGGTCGCCGGAATCGTCAAAACCGTTCCAAAAGGCAGAGACCGCTTCGCTTTCTTGCCGTAGCTTGCGACGATCTCCCAGGGGTCTCCTTCATGGAAAACGGCGGCGGCGATAAATTTCGTGCCGTCGATCACGGAGCCGCCGCCGACGGCCAGCAAAAAATCCGTTTGATTTTCGCGGGCCGCTTCTACGCACCGCATTAAGGTTTCAAAGGTCGGGTTGGGCTCGATGCCTCCGAATTCCTCCATCGCGAACCCCCGAAGCGCCTCCCGGACCTCGTCATACACGCCGTTGCGCTTGATGCTGCCGCCTCCATAGGTCATCAGGATCTTCGCCTCTTTTGGAATTTCTTCGGCGATATCCTTGATCCTTCCCTCGCCGAACAAAATCTTCGTCGGATTATAAAACGTGAAATTGTTCATATGTCCTCCTGTATTATTTTTAAAGACTATTCGTGAGGATAACCAACGGCCTGCACCAGTACGATTTTTTGCGAATCGCGAAGCCGCATATCTTTCGCCAGCGCGTCTTTATCGACAAAAGCCCGAACGCCCGTGGCCAACCCCTCGGACGCACAATACAAATAAACGTTTTGTGCCATGAAGCCGGTATTCGCGGCCGAATAAAACTCCTTTTCCTCCTTGCCGCTCATCATTCCCATTTTGGAAAAATCGGCCACATAAATCAATTGCAGCGGAGCCCTCGCTATTTCGCCGCGGGACGGCTGCAACAGATGCGCCGTATTTCTGCGCAAATCCGACTTCAATAAGGGAACGAGCGCGTGGCTCTGGGCATTGTATCGATAGAGCCCCTCTTCCATCGCGACATAGACATCGATTTCCTGCCGGTTGCGGGCGGAGGGCGCCGTGCGCTTGCCGCTGTCCGGCCGGTTGATTCCCCCTGCGGCCCACAGCAGATTGGAAAGGATTTCAACCGGCAGCTTTCTTGCGCTGAAGGACCGGTCCGTTTTACGGTCTTTCAGGCACTGCATCAGCGGCTTTCCGCCCTTTGTATCCGGCGGAGGAAGCTTAACCGGCGCCGAATCTGCAGCAAGGGAAGCGGAAGCAAAACACAATAAAGCAACGAAAATCGGAAATGTTTTCTGAAGCATGGCCCCCTCGCTGACCTGGAAAATGATGTCTGTTTGCTGATGTATACACAGGAATTTTTGAAACGTCAATATAAGGGTCATCGACCCGCGATTTTCTTGCGGCAACCTTTAGTGATGAGGCCATGGGACGTCGCGTCGAAGCGCATGGGGACGCGGGCTTTTTCATTAGACCACTGATCCCCTGACTCGGTAATTGACGTCTTTTCATAACTATGCAAGAGAATGGATCCGTGTGATTCGACATTGAATCGTAACGTTCTTGAAAGGAGTTTCTTTATGAAAGATTTGCGACGGGTTGCCGTCATCACGGGGTCCTCCCGGGGTGTCGGCGCGGCAACTGCACGGCTTTTTGCCCAAAAGCATTATCATGTGGTGATCAATTACACGAAGAGCGAAAAAGAAGCGCAGGCTGTTCAGGCCGATTGTGAAGCTCTCGGCGCCGAAACCCTGCTCTGCCGCGCCGATGTTTCGGAAGATAAAGATTGTCGCCGCATGGCGGACGAGACCGTCGCCAGGTGGGGCCGCATCGACGCCCTTGTGAACAATGCCGCAACGACAAAGTTCTGCGCCCTGGACGACCTCGAAGGATTGACGAAACAGGACTTTTTAACCATTTACAACACCAATCTCGTGGGGCCTTATCAAATGATCCGGGCCGTGGCCCCTCATATGAAAAAGATCGGGAAAGGTGCCGTCGTCAATATCGCTTCCACGGCCGGACTGACCGGCAACGGAAGTTCTGTGGCCTATTGTGCCTCCAAAGGGGCTCTCATCACCATGACCAAATCCCTCGCGCTGGCCCTGTCGCCCGAAATCCGGATCAATGCCGTATGTCCCGGATTCATTCAGGGAGAATGGCTTCGGGGCGGCATGGGCCGGGAGAATTATGAAAAAGCAAAAAAGCATCTTGATGCAACTTTGCCGCTGCGGAAAACCGCCACACCGGAAATGATCGCGCCGACGATCCTTTACTTCATCGAGGATGCCGGACTGGTGACCGGCGAGACGCTGGTCCTCGACAGCGGCAGTCATCTTGGATCCAAAATAACGGTCAGCTCCCGCAGGGCATCAACCCCTCGGACAACCCCGTAGCGGACTCGTCAAAGACAGGCTCAAGGTGAACCAGCAAGGGAGCAACCGTTGGAACCGCCATCGCCAGAGGGAAACCGCGGATAGGGGAGCCGGCCATGTCCGCCTTTCGATGAAAAATACCGGAGAATTCAGAATCCTTTATCTCCGCAGGTTTTCAATAATACTGACCACACCCTGTCCGCCGCCGCAACAGGCTGAAAAGAGGCCGTACCGGCCGCCGGTCCGCTCCAGCTGCTTCATGGCAAACAGCGCGCAGCGGGCGCCGGAGGCGCCGTTGGCATGGCCGAACGCAATCGCGCCGCCCAGGGGATTCCAGCGGTCCATGACGACCTTTTCTCCGGTTTGTTTCTCCAGCTCTTTGATGACGGCCAGGTTCTGCGCGGCAAAGGCTTCGTTGCATTCCACCACGTCCATGTCTCCCAATTTGAGACCGGCCCGCGCCAGCGCGATTGGAATGGCGTAGGCCGGAGCAATTCCCATAATGGAAGGATCCACCGCCGCCTCGGCGCCGCAGATCCAACGGGCATAAGGTTTATACCCCCATTCCCTGGCTTTTTCGGCCGTCATCAGCAGAACGAACGCGGCTCCGTCATTGAGGCCTGAGGAATTTCCCGCGGTGACCGTCCCGCCCTTTTTGAATGCGGGCGGCAGCTTGGCCAGAACGTTCACGGGCTCCAGACGGGGATGTTCATCCACCTTGAACTCCAGGGGCGGCTTTTTCTTCCCCTGCGGCACAGCAACCGTCACGATTTCATTGATAAAATACCCGGCGTCGATCGCTTTTTTGGCAAGCGTCTGGCTGCGGAAAGCGTATTCGTCCTGGGCTTCTCTCGATATGTCGTACATCTCGTGCAGATTTTCCGCCGTGAGCCCCATTTCAAAGGGCAGATACGCCCGGCCTTCCGCCGGCGTCGGCTGAAGCTGATATTCCAGAACTTTCGGCGGTGTGATCCGGTAGGGCGTCGGACTTGATGTAAATTTAAACGGCAGCTGGCTGAAGGATTCCATGCCGCCGGCGATGATGACCTCCGCATGTCCGCAGAGGATCTTCCAGGCGGCGTGATTGATGGCGTCAATCGCAGACCCGCACTGCACTTCGATGAAAGACGCCGTTGTGGTTACCGGAAGGCCGGCATCGAGGAGAATCCAGCGGGCCGGGTTGATGGCCCTGGAGACATGAAACGCCGACCCCGCAAAGACGCTGTCCACTTTTCCCCTCTCGACAATCCCGGTTTTGTCCAACAGGCCCCTCAGGGCGATGCTGCCCAGTTCTTCCGCCGTTAGGTCTTTCAGGCTGCCTCCCAGACGGCCGAAAGCCGTCCTCGCCCCGTCAATCAACACTACTGCTCTGTCTGTCATGGCTCCTTATCCTTTCCGTGTCGGACACGGTTGCGTTTTTATTTGTTGTCGTATTTGTAAAAGCCTTCGCCGGTTTTCCGGCCCAGCTTTCTTGCGGCCAGCATTTTTTCAAAAAGCGGCGAGGGTTTGTAGCGCTCTTCTCCCGTCATCTGATACATGGCCTCGATGGCGTTGGCGCAGACGTCCACACCCGCCAGATCGATGATCTCGGTGATGCCCATCGGCCAGTTGCAGCCCAGCTTCATGGCCTGGTCAATGTCCTGTGCGGTCGAATCGCCCCGGTCAATCATGTCCGCCGCTTCGTTGTAGATCAGGCACAAAAACCGGTTGACGATGAACCCGGGAATGTCCTTCACGACGATCGGGGTCTTGCCGAAGGCTTTGCAGATCTCCACGGTCTTCTGGGCCGTGGCGTCGCCGGTTTCTTTCCCCCGGATGACTTCGACCAGGCGCATGGCGGGAACGGGGCTGAAGTAATGGGTGCCGATGACCCGCCGGGGGTTCTTCGTCACCGCGGCGATGGATGTGATGCTGAGCGTCGACGTATTGCTGGCCAGGATGACTTCGGCCGGACACAAGGCGTCGAGCTTCTGAAAGATTTCCTTCTTCAGCTCAAACTTTTCAAAAACCGCCTCCACAACCATCAACGCTCCTTTGACGGCCTCGGCCATATCCGTCGTGCCTGAAAGATGCGACAATATTTCCTCCGACCGGACTTGATCGATTTTGCCCTTTTCGACTTTCTTCCCTAAAAATTTACGAATATTGGCAATCCCCCGATCGACAAATCCCCGTTCGGTGTCGACCAGGTTGACCTCGAAACCGGCTTCGACGGCAACCTGGGCAATGCCCGATCCCATCGTACCCGAACCGATGACGGCAATTTTCTCTGCCATAACGAAACACCTCTCTTCTCCAGTCTGTAACGTTAAGATTGTTTATAAATAGCCATAGGCCAGCCAGCCGCCGTCGATATTGACGATGCTCCCGGTCATATAGGCGGATTCCTCGGAGGCCAGATAGACGGCCAATCCCGCGATGTCCTCGACTTCGCCGATCCTGCCCTGAGGCGTCCGCTTGAGAATTGCCTCAAGCGAAATCGCTCCTTTGTGGATGACGTCCTCAACCAGCTCGGTGCGGACATATCCGGGGGCGATGGCATTCACACGGATTTTGCGGTCGGCCCATTCAATGGCCAGCACCTTGGTCAATTCGTTCACCGCCGCTTTGCTGGCGCAATAAGCGGCGCGCCGGGGTGCGGCCAGAATTCCGTTGACCGACGAAATATTGATAATGTTGCCCCCGCCCTGCGGGATCATGACGCGCGCCGCCGCCTGCGACGCATAGAAGACGCTGAACAAATCCGTCTCCAACGCGGCGCGCCAGTCTTCCGGTTTGATTTCCTCAGACGGGCCGCCCATGGTAATGCCGGCATTATTGACCAGCAGGTCCAGGCGGCCGTAACAGTCCACGGTTTTCTTTATCAGATCGTTGATGCTTTCGACTTTTCTCACATCAACGAAGATCGCCGTAGCATCGCCGCCGGCGGCCTTGATTTCCCGGACACCCTCTTCCAGGACCGCAAGCGTGCGGCTGGCCAGAACGACCGAGGCTCCCTCGCGGGCAAACCTTACGGCAATGGCCTTGCCGATTCCTTTGCTGGCGCCCGTCACAACGGCCACTTTATTTCTCAGTTTCATATCGTCCTCTTGTATTGCGTCAGGCATTTTTCCCGGCGCGCAGCTCGGCTTTTTTCCGAAGGGCGGCATTGCGCAATTCCACGGTCAACTCGCGGCCGGCGGAAAGCTCCGGCGCAAAATTGCGGATGAAATCGATTTCCTCATCCGTCGGACGCTCGGTCTGGGACAGATCCGGGGATACTTTCAAATCCCAGGGGATGTCTTTTTTGACGGATTCGAGGCTCACACCCGGATGAATCGTCGCCAAATACATCTCTTTCGTCACCGGATCAAAACGGAAAATGCCCTTCGTGCTGATGAGTGCGGACGGTCCGGAGCCGACGGGGAACAGCCCCGTTTTGTCGCGGCTGTCCCCTCCCTCGAGGTAACCCGGGGAGGTGAAATAATCCAGTTTGTTGACGAAGGTGCCGCCCCTCATGGTGAGCACGGTCCGTTTGGCATAGGAGATGAAATCCGCCGCTCCGCCGGATCCCGGCAGCCGCATGTCCGGTTTGTTGTAATCACCGATCACGGTCGTATTGAGATTGCCGTATTTATCAACCTGCGCAACCCCCAGGAAACAGACGTCGACAAAACCGCGGTACGTCGCGGTGAAGGCCGAGAAAAGGTCCGTGGCATAGGAAAATCCGCGGGCCGAATGCGCGTCGGCGATATTGTTCAAAGACAAGAGAGGACGGATGTCAACGATGCCCGATTCCATCATCAGCGTGGCATGAGGCGCCAGAAGCTGTTTGGCCAAGGCTCCCGCCGTCATCGGGACGCCGACGCCCAAAACCACGTTCTCATAATCGTGAATCTCCCGGGCTACCGCAATGGCGAGCAGTTCATCGAGCGTAAACGGTTTACTCATAAACTTTTCCTCTCTCCTGCAATAGTTTTTCGAGCTCCGGAAGAGTCACGCCCATGCTTCTTTCTCTCCCGTTCCGGTCCCAGTGCGAAGTAAAGGCGGCGCCGTAGTCCGCCGGAGCGGAATAAAAGGGCTTCGCCCTGAGCTCATCAAGGGTCTCCGAACCGAACTTCGCGATGTAATGATCGATGTAATGCGCGCGGTCCGGACAGCCGTAAACCCACTCGTCCATCCAATCGGAAAGTCCGGATGCGGTGGCCGCGGCCGCGGTAAAGAGCCCGTTGTACATGAACGTATCCACGTTATAATATCCGAGGACTTCCGTGGGATGCGCGCCCCAGGGCACTTCGACCACCGCGTTGACGCGGTAGGCCGGAATAATCGTCAGGTGAGGGCTCGACCGGATGATATCGTGATCGACGATCTCTTCACAGGAGACGATGATTCTTTTGCTCGCCAGCGCCGCGGCCGCCACAGAACCCATGGCGCCCCAGTACTGGGCATTGCCTTCCGCATCGGCCCGCTGCACGTGAATGACGCAAACGTCCGGCGCCGCGGCCGGTACGGTCAGGATATCCTTTCCCGTGTACGGACATTTGATGACCTGGAATTTCTTCTCGCCCATGAATCCTCTCCTGCGGAAGATATCGGTGACCATCACGCCTTCCAGCACCGGCATGAAAGAGAATCCGTGCATGCCGGCTACCAGCCGGGCGTTATATTCAAAATTGGTGTAATCCTCGATTTGCAGGGTCCCGGCTTTCAGGGCGCGCTCAACGGCGGAACCGCCTTTCTTGCCCCCGGAACGCATCACGTAGGTCGTCACGAGCCGGTCAACACATCCGCCCGCAACCAGAACCTCGACGTCGAAAATACCGGATTGCGAATAAAGGGTAAAACCTTTTTTACCCTGCCTGGTAATCTCGTAAACAAGTTCGGCGCAGCTTCCCACGGTATAATTGCCGATCACCAGTTCGTCGCCGTCGTGGACAAATTGGGCAACGGCCTCTTTGGCGCTCATGACCTTACCGCTTACTTCTGCCATATTGCTTCCTCACTCACCTAAACCTGAAACTTTCCATTGTCCTGATCGATCCGCCCCTCGTGGGATGACCCCCTTTACCGTTTTTTGATGTCGGGGGTCATCCCTGGAGGAGGGAAAGGGTAATCTGAAACATCAAACGGAATGCCGGAAAAGCAGGCATTCCCCGCGTTACTTCATTTTGCAGCCCGTGGCCGCACAGGGAACTTCTACAGACTTGGCGGTCGCCATCCCTCGGGGCACTTCAAACGCATGTTTGAAATATTTATTCTTGGCCACAATTTCGGTGAACCAATACGGCACCTGGGCCTGATGATCGCAGGCTCTCATAGTCCAGACGCCGGCAGGACCGTCATAGGACAGACCTTCCCACGCTTTGATCACCGCCGCTACGTCGGTCGTTCCGGCTTTTTTGACCGCCTCAGCCCAGAACATGGTGGCGATATAGGCTTTGCCGCGCAGCCAGGTCGGGTAATATCCCTTGTCCTTGTAGAATTTGGCGACAAAGGCCTCATTTTTCTTGGTGGGAATGGACAGCGTGTAAATTTCCGCGCCCATGTTGCCGATCATCAGGCTGTCATTGCCCAGCGCGTCAATGGTGACTTCATCATTGATGTAGTAAGAAAACACTTTCTGCTTCATCCCCATGGGGCGCCCCTGTTTGAGAAGCAGCGTCAGGTCGTTGCCCCAGTTGGGCGTAAAGATGACGTCCGGCTTCGCCGCAATGAGCTGGCTGGCATAGGGGCCGTAATCCTTGGTGCCGGCCGGATGATAGAGTTCGGCAACGATCTGTGTCTTGGGGCTGATCTTGGCCATTTCCTTCTTAAAAGCGGCAACCGCTTCCTGACCGAAGGAGTAATCCTGGGCAATGACGGCAACCTTCTTGTAGCCCAGTTTCGCAATCAACTGCGCCAGAGCAAAAGATCTTCCGTCCGTGCTGCCGCCGGGCCGGAAGAAGTTCTTGCTGCACTTCGGGCCGGTCATGCTGGCGGCATCCATTCCGTAAGTATACATGATGACATTCTGCTTTTCTGCAAGCTGTTCCATGGCGGCGCCAACGGAGCTTCCCGTCCCGCCGCAGAAGAACTTCACACCGTCTTTTAGGATCAGGCTCTGCGCCTTCCGGGTCGCGACGTCCGGTTTCAGCTCCGAATCGATCCGGATGACTTCCACTTTCTTGCCCAGAAGTCCGCCGGTTTCATTGATGACTTTGACGGCATACTCGACACCGTCCAGATAGCGTTCACCGATGTCCTTAAACGTCCCCGAAAGGGGTTCCGTCACACCGAGCTTAATGGTGTCTTCGGCCGCCACCGCAAAAACCGGCAGCGAAAACATCAAGACCATGGAAAGAAAACATAACCCGTAGACCATCTTTTTTCTCATAAAACACCTCCCATTTTTCTGTTGTTCATTTTTTCACGCTCAATGAACCCATAAAAGCAGTGACCCGACGTTACGCGCACTCCGGCAATCCGATCCTTACAAAACATGGGGGATTGCAAAGTTGCTATACTTCCAGATAATTTTTCCTCACCTCATCAGCCGACAGAAGCTCTTCCTTGTTTCCCGAAAAAACAATCTGCCCCTTGCTCATAATATAGTAGCGGTCCGCAACCTTGATGGCGGCCTTGAAATTCTGCTCCACCATCAAAACGGTTACTCCGGACTTTCTGACCGTGGCCAGCATATCGAGAACATCCTTGACGATGAGCGGGGCGAGTCCTTCCGTCGGTTCATCCACCAGGATAACCCGTGGATTCCCCATCAGGGTCCTCACCACGGTAAGCATCTGCTGTTCGCCGCCGGACAGATGACTCCCCTTGTTGTTTTTCCTTTCCTCCAGTTTGGGGAAAAGTTTATAAACCCTCTCGACGGTCCACCCTTCTCCTCCCGCATTTTTGTCTTTTCCGGCTTTGATTCCCATCAGCAGATTCTCGTGAACGGTCAGGCTGCGGAAAATCCGCCGGTCCTCGGGAACGTAGCCTACGCCCATGCGGGCGATTTCATACGGCTGCAGGCCGACCAATTCCTGATCACGAAAGCGGACACTGCCCTGCTGCGGACGGACGACTCCCATGATGCTCTTTAATGTGGTGGATTTGCCGACGCCGTTTCTTCCCAGGAGACACACCATTTCCCCCTCCTGCAAATTCAGAGAAACGCCGTGCAGAATATGGCTCTTGCCGTAATAACTGTGAATATCCCTAACTTCTAACATGGTTATCCTTCCCCCAGGTAAGCGTCTTTCACGCGCTGGTCATTTCTGATTTTTTCCGGAGTATCCGAGACAAGAATCGTCCCGTAATGAAGAACGGAAATCGTATCGGCGAGCGAAAAGACAACGTCCATGTCGTGCTCGATAATGATCAGCGTTCGGCCGGCTGTAACCTGATCGATCATTGTAATAGCCCTGTCCGTTTCCTCGCGCGTCATGCCCGCCGTCGGTTCATCCAGCAGGATCAACTCCGGATCCGTGGAAAGGGTGATCCCGATCTCGAGCGCCCTCTGCTGCCCGTAAGACAGGGAACTGGCCGGTTGATCCTTAACATCCGTGAGTCCGACCTGGGTGAGGATGTCTTCAACTTTCTCACAGATCCGCCGGTTGTGATCGGGGATCTTGAAAAAATGATATCTTAACCCGTAATGCGAGCGCACGCCGGCAAGCACGTTGTTGAAAACGCTTAATTCCTGGAAGACGTTCGTAATCTGGAAAGAACGGGCCAGACCATGGCGGTTCAGAACATGAGGCGGCTTTCCGGAAATATCCTTCCCCTTGAAAAGGATCGCCCCGGATGAAGGCTTGAATTTGCCGCTGATAATATTGAACAGCGTCGTCTTTCCGGCACCATTGGGACCGATGACGGCATGACGCTCCTTTTCTTTGACCTTGAATTCAACGCCGGTCAGGACCTTCAATCCTGAAAAGTCTTTATGAATGTCCCGGATATGAAGATAATCGCTCATGGTGTCGCTTCCTCCGCCGCGGCGGATTCGCCGCCGTTATTGTCTTTCTTTCCGAAAAACCGTTGCCACAGGTCCATGATGATACCGGACAGGCCGCCGGGGACATAAAGCACCATCAGGACAAAGATGAGCCCCATGAACAGCGGCCAGCGATCCGTGATATTGCTCAAATAGTTCTGGAAAATGACGTAGACGAAAACACCCAGAATCGGTCCCCAGAAAGTTTTCGTCCCTCCGACAAAGACCATCAGCAGAACCGCCGTCGTCATATCGACACTGACGGCCGAAATCGAAACGAATTGAAAATGGAAGGTGTAGAAGACTCCGGCCAGACCGGCGACGGCCCCGGTAAAGGTAAAGAGAATCAGCCGGCTGATATTCGTGTTGTATCCCAGGAATTTCATCCGGTCTTCGTTTTCACGCATCAGCACGACCGTCTTGCCCATCGCGGTATGCGTGAAATACCAGCAGAAAACAATGGCCACCCCCATGATCGCGAGCGTCAGATAATAAAAACTCGTGAGGCCGCTCAGCGGAAGCGTGGTAAATCCGAGGTTCAGATCGGGTCGGGTGATGCTCAATCCGTCGTCACCCCCCGTAACGGAATGCCACTTGGTTGCGACGGCATAGAAAAGCGCATTGAAAGCCAGTGTCAAAAGGGCGAAATAGGATCCTTTATGCCGCAACAGCAGGCCGCCGAGAATCAGGCCGGCGAATACGGTTGACGCAAAGCCGAGCAGAATGACGTTCCACAGGGAGATGCCGGGAATGTGAATAATCGCAACGGCGGTGACGAAGGCTCCCAAACCGAAAAACGCGGCATGACCGAAGGACAGCAGGCCGGCATAACCCAGCAGCAAATTGTAGCTCACGGCATAAAGGGAGAAAATGACAATTTCCGTCAGCATGTTTAAATGGTATTGTTTCAGAATGACAGGCATGAAGATTCCTGCCAGGAACAATACAACGATCGTCATGATGGAAATGCTTTTTTGTTTCATGGTTAGGACTCCTCGCCAAACAGGCCGGACGGTTTAATGACCAGAACGATGGCCATGAGCAGGTAAACAAGGGCCATGGACAATTTCGGGATCAGGAGAACGCCGAAGGATTGAAGCTGACCGATGAGCAGAGCGGCGACGATGGCTCCGCCCAGGCTGCCGAAGCCACCGACGACGATCACGACGAAAGCGTCAATCAATATTTCCTGGGCCATGCCCGGGAAAGTCGAAAGCAGCGGTCCCGCGATGACACCGGCAAATCCGGAAAGCGCCGTGCCGAAGGCGAAGACCCCCATGAATACGAGAGGGACGTTCACTCCGAGGGTATTGGTCATCTCACTGTCGTTGACGGACGCCCGGAGGATAATCCCCAGGCGGGTCTTGTATAGGATAAGCGCCATAACTGCTCCCACCAGAACGGCGGAGAAGAAAATGAAAATACGATAAATGGGATAAACGATGCCGAAGATCGAGATCGTCCCGCTCAGGAATCCGGTCACGTTGACGGCCAGGGGATAATTGCCCCAATACCATTTGACCAGCTCCGTAATAATGTAGGCCAGGCCGAACGTCAGCAGAAGTTCGCCTAAGTGCCCCTGGGCATGCACGCGCCGCAGGAGAAATCGTTCCACCAGGGCCCCGATGATGAAAAGAATAATGGGGCAGATCAACAGTGCCATCCAAAACTGGCCGGTGAGCTGCATGATGATGGTATACGATAGATAGGCGCCTACCATGTACATGGCCGCATGGGCGAAATTCAAAACATTCATCATTCCGAAAATAAGGGTGAGACCTGCCGAAACGAGAAAAAGAAGTCCGGCGTACGCAAGGCCGTGGAGAAAAAAAACAGGAATGTCGCTCATGATTTTCCTTTCTTATGCAGCCGCTCCGCAGGACGATCCGCATCTGTTCCGCGGACGGAACCGCATGATGGTTTTTAAGAAACGCCCGAATTGAAAATGACCATGAAACACTTGACGGCATTATCCCCTACGGATTCTCCAAAATGAGGAATGCCGGAATCAAAGTAAACACAGTCACCTTCTTCGGCAATGATTTCTTCGGCCCCATGATGAAATCTCATTGTCCCCTCAAGGACAAAGAGGATCTCCTGGCCTTCGTGCTGATACAGAACCCGCCTTTTCGCGTGGACGGGAAGCGTCAGAACAAAAGGCTCCATGAGTTTGTTTTTGAACTTGTGGGCGACCGCTTCGTAGGAATATCCGACGCTCGTTCCCGTTCTTCTGATCTGTGATCGTTCGGATTTTTTCACCAGGCAGATGGATGAGGTTGTCGTGTCTTCTCCCAGCAGCGTGGAGATGTTGACGCTGAGGGCGCGGGCAATGATTCCCAGCGTCGAAACCGGAGGCGCCTTTTCCGATTTTTCCACTTTGGACAGGTACCCTTTGGTAAATCCAGTCTGGGCGGCAAGCTCCTCCAAGGTGACCCGCTTTTCATTGCGCAGAGACTTGATTCTCCTTCCAATGTCCGCTTCATTGATGGTGGATTGTTGTTTCATAAAAGGAAACTCTTCCTGCCCGTCATGAAAAACCGTTACGCCATAATTGTCTTTCCGGAATGGTTGGCCGCATCACGGTTGTGAATGCGGATCTCTTTTAGGAAACTTTTATTTCATAATGGTAAACTTTTGTCAATATTTTTTCGTGATGTTTTAGCCGCAGGGGTCCCCCAAACCACTCCGGTCACGAGTCTCGTAGGATCGTGAGGCATAAATACTTGAAAATCTATGCTCTTTTGATTTTCCGGTACCGGTAGTAGCGCAGGGGAATGACGATGACGAAAAAGGGAATCATGTACATGGCGGCGACCAGCGGCTCGACGGGGCCGAAAAATTGGGAGGAGAAGACGATCACGAGCACGTTGTTGATGTTCCCCAGCATGACGGCGCCGGCCAGATGATTGTGGAGCGGACCTTTTCGGAAAAAGAAGATGCCGACCGCGCAGTAGATCGCCGCCAGGACAAAGACGACGAGGGTCGCCGTCAAAATCACGGAAGGCTTCTCCTGAAAAAAAAGCGCATAGCGGTAAAAAACGCCAAGGTTGATCAGGGCGAACATCAGAAGGGAAACAGGAAATGAAATTTTCAGAATCGGCGCGATAAGTCGGGGCGCGAGGGCGCGGATGATTTCGACCAGAGCAATCGGAACGAAAATAACGGTCGCCAGCAGCCTGAGCATGGCCCAGAAGGAAATGGCCGCTTCCCGGGCGAGCAGGATCTTGACGAGCGCCGGCAGCGTAAACGGCGCGAGAGCGGAGGTAATCACCACAACCAGCAGAACCAGCGACGAGTTGCCCTTGACCATGTTCGATATCATCGGCGAAACCACGCCGGTGGAAACGCCCGTCAACAGCAGGGCGGCAAGCGCATAATCCGGAGCAACCGCGTAAAAGACGCCGTAAAGGACCACCGGCAGAAGCGCGAGCTTCAGCACCGTAAAACCCAGAATTTCCCTGATGTGGTCCCTGAACGCTTTCCAGACATCCGCCAGATCGATCGACAGGTAGCTTAGAAAAAAATTCACCATCAGGCAGTAAACGGGAAACGCCCGGAAACGGGAGCCGAAATCGGGGAAAATAACCGCAACCGCCATGCTCAGGGCCACCACGACAACCAGAATCAAATCATGGATCCGAAAAGGAGTTTTCATGCGGATGAAATACCAGACCAAATCGGTCTTATCAACATCTTTCACTTTCGCGACGGCCTCCGGCAAGGCGGTTTCGCGACTCGCGAAACCGCCTGTGCAAGATCCAGCCGTAGATCAGCAGATTGACTGCGACCGCCAGTCCGCCGAGAATATACTGGGTAAGAGGCGTGAGTCCCGCCGGGTAAACGACCAAAACGAGATATTGAACAACAAAGTCTCCCGTGTAGGGTCTTTCACCGGCCAGCCGCCGCAGATGATTCTCCAGAGGGGTCAGCGGACAAATCCATCCGGCAAATTCGATGAACGCTCCCCAGCAGGCGGCGGGCAGATGAAGCCAGGCCATTCGCGGCCGGAGAAACACCAGCAGGCCGCCCGCCGCGACAAAAAGGATGAATAAAAAATGAATGACGATAACCGCATCCGCCAGCAGATTGTACATAACCTTCCCTGCCCCTGCTCTACTATACCGCCGCCCGATGTTTGGTTCAACGATAAACCGCCGTTTTTCATATCCCTGTTTTTATGATACAAAGAAGGCGGTTGGAGGGGGATCGCGATGTTTGGCTGGTTGGCGAAAAAACGGCGGAAAAAGATCCTGGAGGCGCCTTTTCCCTGCGAATGGGAAAACATCATTCAAAAAAGATTGGCGCATTACAAAATGCTCAATGAAGAAGAACAAAGGCGTCTTCGCGAACGAATCGCCGTGTTCCTGGCTGAAAAAAAATGGGAAGGATGCGGCGGGATTGAGGTTACCGATGAAATTCGCGTCACCATTTCCGCCATGGCCTGTCTTCTGATCCTGAACCTTCCCCGCCAGGATTACGAAAACGTTGAATCCATTCTGGTGTATCCTTCCGAACGCGTCCTTCCCGAACCAAAGATCGGTTTCTTTGAAACCGCGCTGGCGCCGCTGGAACCCCCGGGCCCCCTCAGCGGACAGGCCTTTGAACAGGGCCCCATCATCCTGGTCTGGGATGCGGTGCTGGAAAGCATCCGCTTTGCCGGGAGCGGCTACAACGTGGTTTATCATGAATTCGCCCATAAGCTGGACATGCAGGACGGCGCCGCGGACGGCACTCCGCGCCTGAGAGACACAGCAGAATACCTCGACTGGATCAAAACCTGTTCACGCGAGTACAAAAAACTGCTCAAAGACGTGGAAAGAGGAAAACAAACCTTTCTGGACGGTTATGGCGCAAAAGATGAAGCGGAATTTTTCGCCGTCGCCACGGAACATTTTTTTGACCAGCCGCTGCGCATGAGAAGAGCCGTTCCGGAACTCTATCGGGTTTTGAAAAATTACTACCGGCAGGATCCGGCCGCCCGCGAAATCCAATATGCGGCGGGGCGGGCGGAACAAATCCATGAATGCGGATCGGACTTGACAAAAACGCCGGACGAAGAAAAAGGGGAATCGGGATGATCGACTATATCGCGCGGCATGAAGCCTATGTCAGGGAATTGCTGGCAGGCCATCCGGGAAAAGAAACGCTTGCCGAACTGCTGGCCTATCACAACCAACAGATTTCCTGGATTCAGCAGGAGCGCCTGGCCCATCTGATCACCATGCTGTTTGTCTGTCTTTTTTTTCTTTTAGCCTTCGGGTACACCATGATCCATTTTGTTCTTCCCTATCTGCTTCTGACGGCCCTGCTTTTGATCCTGTCGGTCGCCTACATTCTTCACTATTACCGTCTGGAAAACAGTGTTCATCGCTGGTATCTTCTGTCCAATCAAATCAGGGAAAAGCTGCTTCAATCAAAACAATCGCCATAAAAAGAGCCCCCCTTCCGCAAGGACGGGGGGCTCTTAACTTATCAATCTTCAGCCTTCAACCTATTTCCTACATCCCCATTCCGGGGTAGCCGCCTCCGGGAGGCATACCGGGCATTCCGCCGCCCGCGCCCTTCTCTTCGGGCTTGTCGGCGATCATGCACTGGGTGGTCAGCAGCAGAGCGGCGACCGACGCCGCGTTCTGCAGAGCGAAGCGGGTCACCTTGGTCGGATCGATGACGCCGGCGGCAATCATGTCTTCATACTCATCCGTCCGGGCATTGAATCCGTAAGATCCCTTCTTCTCCTTCACTTTTTCGACAACGATGCTGCCTTCGAGACCAGCGTTCGCGGCGATCATTTTGATCGGTTCTTCAATGGCTTTTTTTACGATGTTCACGCCGATCTGCTCGTCGCCTTCCAGGGTCAATTTGACCAAAGCGGGCAGGGTGCGCAGGTAGGCCACGCCGCCTCCGGGAACAATGCCTTCCTCCACGGCCGCGCGGGTGGCATGGAGCGCGTCTTCCACACGGGCCTTCTTTTCCTTCATTTCGGTTTCGGTCGCGGCGCCGACTTTAATCACGGCCACGCCGCCGACCAGCTTAGCCAGCCGTTCCTGCAGTTTCTCGCGATCGTAATCGGAGGTGGTTTCCTCGATCTGAGCCCGGATCTGCTTCACGCGGCCTTCCAGTTCGGCGCGTTTGCCGGCGCCGTCGATGATCGTGGTGTTGTCCTTGTCGATGGTGATCTTCTTGGCGCGTCCCAGATCTTCCAGTTTCACGTTTTCCAGCTTGTAGCCCATGTCTTCGGAAATCATCTTGCCGCCGGTGAGAATGGCGATGTCTTCGAGCATGGCCTTGCGGCGGTCACCGAATCCGGGGGCTTTGACGGCCGCCACATGCAGCGTGCCGCGAATCTTGTTGACCACCAGGGTGGCCAGCGCTTCGCCTTCGATATCTTCGGCGATGATGAGGAGCGGACGGCCCATCTTGGCGATCTGCTCAAGGATCGGCAGCAGGTCTTTCATGCCGCTGATTTTCTTTTCATAGATGAGGATCAGCGCGTCTTCGAGGGAAACGATCATCTTGTCGGGATTCGTGACGAAATAAGGAGAAAGGTAGCCGCGGTCAAACTGCATGCCTTCCACGATCTCCAGTTCGGTTTCGAGACCCTTGGCCTCTTCCACCGTGATGACGCCTTCCTTGCCGACCTTGTCCATCGCGCCGGCGATGATGTTGCCGATGGTCTCATCGTTGTTGGCGGAGATGGTGCCGACCTGGGCGATTTCTTTCTGGTCCTTGGTGGGTTTGCTCATCTTGCTGAGCTCTTTGACGACGGTTTCCACGGCCTTGTCGATGCCGCGCTTCACGTCCATGGGGTTGGAGCCGGCTGCGACCGCTTTAACGCCTTCGCGGTAAATGGCCTGGGCCAGGATGGTGGCGGTGGTGGTGCCGTCGCCCGCGACGTCGCTGGTTTTGCTGGCCACTTCCTTGACCATCTGCGCGCCCATGTTTTCAAATTTGTCTTCGAGTTCGATTTCCTTGGCGACGGTGACGCCGTCTTTTGTCACGGTGGGAGAGCCGAAGCTCTTGTCGATAATTACATTGCGGCCTTTGGGACCGAGGGTTACTTTCACGGCATCGGCCAGGGTGTTGACGCCCTTTAAGACCGATTTTCTTGCTTCTTCATCGTAAAGAAGTATTTTTGCTCCCATTGTACAGATTCCTCCTTATATTTTTCTTATTTTTCAATAATGCCCAGAATATCGTCTTCTCTCATGATCAGGTATTCTTCGCCGTCGATTTTCACTTCGGTGCCGCCGTATTTGCTGAAAAGAACTTTGTCGCCCACGCTGACTTCCGGTTTGATCAGTTTGCCGTCATCCGCCACTTTGCCTTTGCCGACCGCGATCACCTTGCCTTCAATCGGTTTTTCTTTGGCCGTATCGGGGATGATGATGCCGCCCTTGGTTTTGGTTTCCTCCTCCAATCGTTTTACAATGATCCGATCCTGTAAGGGTCTGATTTTCATACGGTTTCTTCTCCTTTCTTCCTTATAAATATAGTAAAGTAACCTTTCGAATTAGCGGCGCTATTTTATGCATGATTTCCCCCCTGTCAAGGCATGGGGAAACTATTTTTTGGAGAATTCTTTACAATGTCTTCAGAAGAGGGTTTCCAGCAGTTCTTTCAGGGAGGTGATGGTACGGATTTCCATTTTTGCCGCTTTGCCGAGGGAGGCGATATTGGTTTTGGGAACAATGCACCGTTTGAACCCCAGGCGCTCCGCCTCCTTTACCCGCGTTTCAATCTGGGATACGGCCCGCACCTCGCCTGTGAGACCGACTTCTCCCAGAATCACCGTCCGGGCGTCCACCGGACGGTCCAGAAAACTGGACGCCATGGCCGAGACCACGGCCAGATCCACGGCCGGCTCTTCGACACGGACCCCTCCCGCAACATTCAAAAAAATGTCCGAGCCGCCCAGGTGCAGGCCGCATATCTTGTCCAGCACCGCCACCAGCAAAGAAACCCGGTTGTGGTCCACGCCGATGGCCGTTCGCCTGGGCATGCCCAGATTGGAGGCGCTCACCAGCGCCTGAATTTCCACCAGAATCGGACGGGTGCCTTCGAGGCTCGCCAGCACCACCGATCCGGGGGCGTTTTCCGGCCGTTCAGCCAGAAAAAAGGCGGAGGGGTTGGGCACTTCCTGAAGTCCGCGGTCGCGCATTTCAAAGACGCCGATTTCATTGGCGGGTCCGAACCGGTTTTTCATGCTGCGGACAATCCGGTAGGCATGCCCGGAATCGCCTTCAAAGTACAAGACCGTATCCACCATGTGCTCCAGCACTTTCGGGCCTGCAATCGAGCCGTCTTTCGTGACGTGGCCGACCAAAAACAACGGGACGGCGCTTTTCTTGGCGGCAAGAATGAGCCGCGACGACGCTTCGCGCACCTGCCCGACGCTGCCCGGCGCGGACATCAGGTCGCTCGAATAAACCGTCTGAACGGAATCGATCACCACCACGGCCGGTTCGGTTTTTCGGATCTGCTCCAGGATTTTTTCCAGGGACACTTCCACCAGAACCAGGAGATCCTTCGCCTGAGCCCCGATCCGATCGGCGCGCAGCTTGATCTGGGAGGCGGACTCCTCGCCGGAAACATAAAGCACTTTCCGGCCGCCCATGGCCAGATTCTTCATCACCTGCAGCATCAGCGTCGATTTGCCGATGCCCGGTTCGCCGCCGATGAGGATGGCCGAACCGCTGACGATGCCGCCCCCCAGCACGCGATCAATTTCGGCGATGCCGGTGGCCGTTCTCTCTCCCTCGCCGGCCGGGATATCGAATATGGGAAGAGGTTTGCCTCCGAAAACCAGATCGGGACGGCCGCCCGAATCCGGATCCGTCACCAGTTCTTCAGCAAAGCAGTTCCAGCCGTTGCAGGACGGACACTTGCCCAGCCACTTGGGCGACATGTACCCGCAGTGCTGGCAAAAGAAGCTTGTCTTGCTCTTTTTCAAAATGCTTTTCTCCTTGATTCGGGGCTGACATCAGAGCATATTTTTTCCCAAAACGCCAACAGGAATCGATCGGGGGCGCTGCCTGTGCTTACGGGAATGACGACCTGGTGGTTTCTGCTGACCGACACGTTTGCGGCGCCTATTTCATCCCGATCGTCAGAAAGACGGTATAGGTTTGCATGCCGCCCGCCGCCGGCTTCTCAACCGAAGCGGCCTGGACGGTGCGGACGTTTTGAAATCCCGCCTCTTCGAACTGCCCGGCAAGCTTTTGTCGGTCGAAGCCGAAATGGAAGACGCCTTCGTTGGAAGCGTGAAACCGCCCGCCTTCTTCGTCCAGATCCGCGATGCACAAGCAACCGAAAGGATTCAGAATGCGGTGAAACTGCTTTAAAAGGGGCCCCACGTCCCGAATATGGTGAAGAGTCATGCTGCTGACCGTCAGATGAAACGCCCCGGAAAGGACATCCCCCTGATCCAAATTCACATAACGGGTGATGACATTGGTGAGATTCCGTTCGGATATTTTCCGGTTTAAAACGTCCAGCATGCCCCGCGAGCTGTCCACGCCGGTGATGGAACGGACATACGGCTGAAGCGCCAGCGTGAGGAGCCCCGTTCCGCAGCCGAAATCGAGAACATCCTTATCGGGCGTCAGGGGAATTTCTCCCAGAATCGCACGGCCGATCTCCGATGCCAACTTTACCCTTGCGGGATTCAAATCCCACCGTGCCGCCTCCTCGTCAAAATTCCGCTTTGTGTTATCCATCCCTTTCTCCCGCGTCTTTCGAATCCAGGGGCGCCTCCCCCGTTTCTTCATCTTCTTCCTTTTTCCCCCGATCCGGGCAGGGTTTGTTTTTGAAGAATTCATAGTAGAGCAGCGGCACGGCAATCAGGGTCAAAAGGGTAGAGGCCACGGCCCCGAACATCATGGCGATGGCCAACCCCTGAAAAATGGGGTCAAACAGCATGACGAATGAACCCACTACCACGGCCGCCGCTGTCAGGAGGATGGGCCGGAAACGCACGGCGCCCGCGCGGATGAGCGCCTGACGCAGTTCGCCTTTTTCCGTCCATTCCATCTGGACAAAATCAATCAGCAAAATGGAATTGCGCACGACAATGCCCGCAAGCGCGATAAACCCGATCATGGAGGTGGCGGTGAAGAAGGCGCCGAAGATCCAATGGCCGGGCAGAATGCCCACCAGCGTAAGCGGAATCGGCGCCATGATCACCAGCGGTGTGACAAAGTTGCGGAACCAGGCCACGACCAAGATGTAAATGATGATCAGCACCACGGCAAACGCGACGCCCAAGTCCCGGAAAACCTCATAGGTGATGTGCCATTCTCCGTCCCACTTCATGGCATAATGGTCTTCCAGCCACGGCTGCACCGAGAAATACTGTTTGAAGTCGTATCCTTCGGGAAGCTTCAAGCCGGCCACTGCGTCTTTCATTTTCAGGATGGCGTACACCGGACTTTCCTCGGTCCCTGCGACATCGCCGATCACATACGTCACTTTCTTCAGATTCTTGTGATAGATTGTTTTTTCTTCCACCCCTTCCCGAATGTTCACCAGCTCGGCCAGGGAAACCGTCTTCCCCGACGGCGATGGAATCATCAGGGTCTGCAGCGAGGAGAGATCGGCCCGCTGCGCCAGCGGCATCCGCAGAAAAATCTCCACCGGCTCGCGCTCCCGGTCCATGTGGACCAGGCCCGCCTGGCTGCCGCCGAGCGCGATCCGGACGCTTCCTGCGATGTCTTCGACCGAAATGCCGGCAGCCGCCGCCTTCTCCTGATCCACGACAAAAGAAATTTTTCGCTGGTCGTCTTCCACAAACCAGTCCACATCGACCACGCCGTCCGTCTTTTCAAAAATATCCAGAACCTTGCGGGCGATTTCGATCCGGCGGGAGGGATCCGGACCGTAAATTTCCGCGACGAGCGTGCTCAATACCGGCGGCCCCGGCGGAAGCTCTGCAATTTTGATCTGCGCGCCGTAGCGATCCGCGATTTTTTTGAGCGGCCCGCGCAGGCGCTTGGCGATTTCATGGCTCTGCTCGCCGCGGTCGGCCTTGTCGACAAAATTCACCTGGATATCGGCGACATTGCCTCCTGAACGGAGGAAATAATGGCGGACCAGCCCGTTGAAGTTGTAAGGCGCGGCGGTTCCGATGTAAGCCTGATAGTCCGTGACCTCCGGAACCGTTTTCAGATATTCGGCGAGTTCACGGGTCAGGGCGGCAGTTTCTTCCAGCGTCCTGCCTTCGGGCATGTCGATGATCACCTGCATCTCGCTTTTGTTGTCGAAGGGCAGCATTTTCATGGTAACCGCTTTGAGGGGAACCAGAAGGATGGCCAGTAACAGCAGGCCGGCGATTGCGGCAAAGGCGAGAAAACGCTTTTTTCGCGCGTCAATCAGGGGCCCCAGCACCTGTTCGTAGAACCGGCCGAACCGTCCGTCACCCTCTTCTTCACCGCCGCTATGCCGGACGCTTTTCAGAACTTTATAGGAAAGCCACGGACTGACGATAAAAGCAACCAGCAGCGAAAACAGCATCGCGGACGAGGCGCCCACGGGAATAGGCCGCATGTAAGGCCCCATGAGCCCGGAGACAAAGGCCATCGGCAGCAGCGCCGCGATCACGGTGAACGTGGCGAGAATCGTGGGATTGCCGACTTCATCCACGGCCAGAACGGCCGTGAGCGGCTTGATTTTTCTCATCCGGAAATGGCGGTTGATGTTCTCCACCACCACGATGGCGTCATCGACGAGAATCCCGATGGAAAAGATCAGTGCGAAGAGCGTGACCCGGTTGAGGGTGTAACCGTAAAGATAGTTGATGAGCAGCGTCAGCGCCAGCGTCACGGGAACGGCGACGCCCACCACAATCGATTCCCGCCAGCCCAGAAACAAGGCGATCAGCACGATCACGGAAACCGTGGCGATCAGCATGTGGTAGAGCAGTTCGTCGGATTTGTCTTTCGCGGTTACCCCGTAATTGCGCGTGACGGTGATTTCCACGTCCGAGGGAATAAGTGTCCCCTTCAACGCCTCGACTTTTTTCAGCGCTTCGCCGGCGACGACGCTGGCATTGGCCCCTTTCTGCTTGGCCAGCGCGATCGTCACCGCTTCCGACTGGGAGGCGGGGTCGCCCCGGAGCCCTTTGTGGGCCGCCGCCGGCCCCAGGCCCATGAACACGTAGTGGGCGGCCTCCGCGGGTCCATCCGTGATCTCCGCAACATCCCGCAGGTAAACGGGGCGTCCCCCAAAGACGTGCACGACGAGATTGCCGACGTCACGGACATCCTTTAAAAAGCTTCCAGTTTCCACCACCGTCTCGCGGTTCCCCGAAGGGAAAGAGCCGGAAGGAATGACGACATTGGATCGGGCAAGGCTCTGCCGGATCTGCCCGGCCGACAGACCGTACGCCTGGAGGCGCTGCGGGTCCAGCGTCAGGCGGACCTGTCTTTTTTGGCCGCCGATGACGGAAAATTCCGATACATTGACGTCCTTCTTGAGCTCCCCGCACAGCTCCATCGCGATGCGCCGCAGTTCATAGCCGGTATAGCGCGGTTGGCTGCTCCAGAGCGTCAGCGCCAGGATGGGCACGTCATCGATGGATTTGGGTTTGACCATCGGCGCGGAAACGCCGGGGGGGATAAGATCATAATTGGACATCAGCTTGTTGTAGAGCTTGACCAGCGAGTCTTCGAGGTTCTCGCCGACGTAGAAGCGGACGATCGTCAGGTTGTGCCCCGGCCGGACGATCGAATACACATACTCCACGCCCTTGATTTCCCACAGCAGCTTCTCCATGGGAATGGTGACTCGCTCTTCCACTTCCTTCGGCGTCGCGCCGGGATAGCTGACATGAACGTCCACCATGGGAACGACAATCTGAGGCTCCTCTTCCCGCGGCGTCATCATCACGGCAAAAATGCCCATCAGGAAGGCCGCGATGACCAACAGCGGCGTAAGCTTTGAACGGATGAAGGCGCCGGCGATTTTCCCGGATATCCCGATGCCGGTCATGGCACTTTTCCTCCGCTGATCCGGCCGCCGTCATGGGCGCGCTCAATTCCACCGGTAATCACGCGGTCGCCCGGCGAGAGTCCGGAAATGACTTCCACGCCCGCGGCCGTCGGCATCCCTGCGCGAATCAGCCGGTAGGTTACCACACCCTGATCATCCACCGCGTAAACCCCCGTCAATTGTCCCTTCATCACGATCGCTTTCGCAGGTACCGTCAGGGCTTCCTTCCGTCCTACGGGAATCCGGATGCGGGCGAAAAGTCCGCTGCGGAGGTGCTCGTTTTTCAGGCCGATTTTGACGAGAAACGTCCGGGACAAAGGATCGACGGCGGGAAGAACCTGGCGGATGAAGCCTTGCTCTTCCAGGCCGGCACTCTCCAGGTTCACCCGGGCCGGCAAGCCGGGCTTCACCTTGCTTCTCCAGCGTTCATCCACCGCGGCCTCGACAAAATAGTTTCCATCCTGTTCGATCAAAAGAAGGGGCATGCCCGGCGCCGCCATACTTCCGACGTCGATGTACTTTTGGGTAACCCGGCCGGCAACGGGCGCCGTGACAACGGTGAAGGACCGGTGTGTACGCGCCTCTTCCGCCATGGCCACGGCCCGTTCATATTCGGCCGCTGCGATTTTTTTCTGCGTTTCGATCTGATCCATTTCCTGGCGGGAAAGGGCTTTTTCCGCATACAGGTTTTTATATCGCTGCCAGGTGGTCTCCGTCAGCATTTTCTGTTGTTTGGCGGATTCGAGCGCCATGCCGGCCGCCTGCAGACGCTGGGCCGCGTCCCGGTCGTCCAAGGTGAGCAGGAGCTGCCCCGCCCGGACAACATCCCCCTCCCGGACCTTCAGGGAAGTCACGACGCCCATCGTCCGGGCGGCCACCACGCTGGTGCGCTCGGATTTCACCGTTCCGGTCGTTTCGTAAATTTCGTCCACGGAGGACGGCGTGACTTTCTCGACCACCACCCGGTCCACCACCGGCCGCTGTACGGCCTCCTCCCGTGGATTCCCCTGACAGCCGGACGCCAGAAAGCCGGCCAGCGCCACGGCCGCAAGCGCCCCAAACCTCCGCCGACGATTTTTTCTCTTTGTCATTGCCGCCTCTCGATCAACGAATATTGGGCTCAATGCCCAGATCCCGTAAAATCGTGCCGCTTTCAAAACTCAGCGCGAACAGGGCCAGTCTGTAATCGGTGGAACGGTCTACCAGCCCGGCGCGCGCCTGCTCGACAACGGTCTGCGCGTTCAGCAGTTCTCCCAGCGGGGCGAGCTCGTTTTCGTACCTCAGCCGCAGCAGTCTGCCGCCTTCCTCCGCCGTGGCCAGGGTTTCCCGGGCCAGTTCCATGTTTTTTCCCGCCTCTTCGACATTCAGGTAGGCTTCGTAAATCCGGTACGAAACACCTTGCTGCATGGCGGATAGAAATTCCCGGGACCGGGATTCCAGGTGTCTGGCTTTTGCCCGCTCATACCCCCGCCTGGCTCCGTCAAACAATTCCCAGCGCAAAAATGCCGTCACATGCCAGCTCTTTCCCTCGGGGCGCAGCGGATCGTTGTGGTCATTGAACTGGTAGGCGCCGCCCACACCGATATACGGGAAATAACCGGCTTCCGCCGCCCGGACGCCTTGTCCGGCGATTTCGGCCCGAAACGCGAGCGCCTGCAGATCGCCGCGCCGCTGCGCGGTCTGCCCGTAAAAGGACAGATCCTTCACCGTCAGCTCCGGCAGAGCATCCCCGACGTCCGGCGAATCACCGGTGGCCAGCAAGAGTCCGAGTGCGCGCCGGGCGAGGCTCACGTTCTTCCGGGCGGCATTTTGCCTTTGGCGGGCCTCCGAAAGCGCTGTCCGCGCCCGCAGGGTGTCGGCATACTGCCCCACGTCGTTTTGGTAGCGCAGCCGGGCAACGCGCAGGTGCTCCTCGGCATCCGCCACACCGACGCCGGAAACCCGCTCGTATTCCTTCGCGCGCAGAACGTTCAGACAGGCCTGAACCACCTGAAAAGCTATCTCTTCCTCCTTGCGCTTCAATTCTTCCTCCCGGGCCTGAGACTCGATGCGGGACATTTCCAGACCGACCAGTGCTTTTTTCATGAAAATCGGCTGTTCAATCGCGACGGTCGACTGGAAATCGTTGACGGCATCCGGGTGATTCAGCAGATCAGGGTTGAAATCCTGCGCCTCGATTCTCTGCTGGTTGAGTTTGGACATGAACGCGTAACCGGGATTGTTCGTCCTGAGATATCTTCCTTCGAAGGATATTTTCGGCAGAAGGTGACTGCGGGCAATCCCGATCTCCTCGGTCTGGGCCGCCGCCAGACTCTTCATTGCTTTGATTTCGTGATTTTCCCCGAGGGCTATGCGGACGGCTTCCACCACCGTCATTTGACCGGGATGCCGGTGGACGTCCGTCCATCCGTCGAACGGGAGGATCAAAGCAATCCCCGTAAAGGCAGCCGCAAGAAAAATCCATCGGCCAATCGATTGAAAGGACCCTACCATGGTTTCAGCGTCTCCTTTGTTCCGTTGCATTTTGGAGCATCCGCTCCGAAGCCGTCATAGGAGTTTTGTATCATTTACCATGTTTCACCAGTCTTGTAAAAGGCGGCGTTCCGGCAACCGGCAGATGAATGAATTTCAAGAAAGCCGGGAAAAATTGTTGAAAATACGTGGGGGCCTGTTTTGGATCGGAGGAGGGCAATTCCAGCGTCAGCGTGAAAATATTGCGTTCATGCCCCGCGTAATTTCCCAGCGACCCCGGGTAGTATCCGAATTTTTTCAGCGGGTGATTGGCTTCCTTCGAGACGGTTTCCATCCACTGCTCGAACGAATCGAGATCGGAAGAAGGTCCGTCATAATCGAAAAAGTTGAGCGGGGAGTGGACGCTGAGAATTTTCTGGGGCTGAAATCTTTTGATCAGAGCGACCTGAAAGAGCGTCTCCGGTTCGGAACCCGCCTTCGTGCCGGGATGGTAGCGCCGGTTTTTGCGGCTTTTGGTCCGCCACCGGCGATCCGCGTCGCGGTTCCAGTCCCGGGTCGGAAAATTGCGATTGAGGTCCACACCGCTTGCGTTAACCCGGGTCGGCGGCGTTGCAAAATAACCGTCGGGATTGACCAGCGGCGCAATCACAACGCACTGATCTTTCAACGTCTGGGGGTGCTGATGAAGGTATTGCGCGAGCTTCAGCATCAGATAAACCGTCGGCCGTTCGTCGCCGTGAACGCCGCCCAAAAATAAAATGCAGTTTCCCGAAGAAGCGCCAAAACGCGCAAAAATAAGCGGGCGGCTGCTGCGCGTGGCCCGGTGGTGTTCCCAGGAAACGCCGGCGGCTGAAATATCCGTCCAACCCAGTCGTGCATGGAGGCCATCCACGGCCCGAAGAAATGGTTTCAGCTCCGCGTCGGGAGAATCAGCCGTTCCTGCAGCAACCGCACAGGACGGGGCCAGAAAGAAACAAAGGCAAAAAATCCCGGCGGTTTTCAGGGATGATCCGGCGACCCGGAGAAAAAAATGGAAGGAGGCGGCAAACAAGCGAATCGGATCCCGTCCTTTCAGAACCCCAAAATTTCTTTTGCCCTTCTGAGCCTTCGGCGGGCGGAATTCAAACCCAGGAGGGCAAAGATCCGGTCGAGTTCGGGACCTTTCAATTTGCCGGTCAACACCGCCCGGACGGGCATGAACAAATCCCTTCCTTTTGCGCCGGATTCTTCCTTTGCGTGCCGGATCGCGGCTGCGTAGACACCTCCGGGATCGCCTTGTGCACGCTCCAGATAATCGCCGAAAGCTCCGACCACCTTGCGGGCGCCGGGCGCCGCCAGCAACCTCTCGGCTTCCTCCGTCAGGGAATAATGGTCATCGAAAAACAAGTCGATGTGCTGTCCGATTTCGGCCAGCGTCGTTAATTCCTCCTTCACGGTTTCCACTACGTTTGCGAGCCATGCGGCATCGAGTGTTTCCGGTCGGTAGCCGGAGTCGCGCAAAAAAGGTTCAAGCCTTCGCAGCAGATCGTCGGTTGAAGCATTGCGGATGTACGCGGCGTTGAGCCACCGGAGCTTGTCCTCATCAAAGACCGCGCCGCTTCTGGACGCCCGCGAAAGTGAAAACGCCCCGATCATTTCTTCGCGGGAGAGGATTTCCCTGCCACCGGAAAAAGAACTTCCCAAGAGCCCGAGATAATTGATGAGCGCTTCGGGCAGGAACCCCTGCCTGCGAAATTCGCCCACGGACACGGAGCCGTGGCGTTTGCCGAGCTTGGCGTGGTCTCTTCCCAGAATCAGGCAATGGTGGGCAAACGCCGGTTCATCGAATCCAAAAGCCCGGTACAGCAGGATCTGCAGGGCCGTGTTGGACAGATGGTCTTCGCCGCGAATGACGTGCGTAACCTCCATCCGGTGGTCGTCAATGACAACGGCAAAGTTGTAGGCGGGCATACCGTTGGAACGAACGATAATAAAATCACCTAAGGCTTCACCTTCAAACCGGATCGGCCCGCGGATCAGATCGTTAAATTCGATGGTCGTCTGAGGAACTTTGAAACGGTAGGAAGGCTTCCGGCCGGACGCGGCCAGCGCTTCTCTTTCTTTCGCACCGAGATTTCGGCATTTCCCCAGATAGCGCGGCATCCGTTTGGCAAGAATCAGGGTCTGGCGCTCCTCTTCCAGTTCTTCTTCCGTGCAGTAGCAGGGGTACGCCAGGTCCGCGTCCAAGAGTTTTTTCAGGTGGGTCTCATAGATGGGCAACCGTTCGCTCTGCCGGTAAGGGCCATGGGCGCCGCCGATGTCCGGGCCCTCGTCCCAGCTTAGTCCCAGCCATTTCAGGTCCTCAATGAGACCGGTCTGGAAGGAGAGAGAACTTCGGGATTCATCCGTATCCTCAATCCGCAGGATGAAACAGCCGCCTTCGTGCCGGGCGAACATCCAGTTGAACAAAGCAGTGCGCGCGTTGCCCACATGCAGTTCTCCGGTGGGAGACGGCGCAAAACGAACCCTGGCTTTATTCCCCATCGGCGATCCTTTCCGCGCCGCAGGCCACCGCCCAAACGGCAATTCCTTCTCCGCGGCCCGTAAATCCCATTCCCTCGTTGGTCTTGGCTTTGATGTTCACGGCCTTTTCCGGAATCTTCAGTACCCGGGCGATGTTGGCCGTCATCGCCTGCGCGTAAGGCGCCAGTCTGGGCTTCTCCAGCACAACCGTGGCGTCAAGGTTCTCGATGCTCACGCCTTTGGACTCGACGATCTCTGCCACCCGCTCCAGGAGGATCAGGCTGGAAATGTTTTTGAACTCCGGATCGGAATCCGGAAAATGCCGACCGATGTCCCCCGCCCCGGCCATGCCCAGAAGCGCGTCACAGACCGCGTGCAGGAGCGCATCGGCATCGGAATGCCCCGCCAGCCCCCGGTCAAAGGGAATGTCCACGCCGCCCAGAATCAGCTTCCGGTCCTTTGCGAACCGATGGCTGTCGTATCCCAAACCGCTCCGATGACGAACCTGTTTGCCCGTTATGGCTTTCAGAAAGGACTCCGCCATCTTCACATCTTCCGGTGTTGTAATTTTCATGTTTTCGCCCGAACCCGCAATCATCCGGACTTTTTCACCGATTCTTTCCACCAGCGACGCATCATCCGTTCCGTAATAACGATCCTCTTTTGCCGCCGCATGCGCGCGGCACAAAAGGTCGTACGAAAACGCCTGGGGCGTCTGCGTCTGCCACAAATTGCCGCGGGGAAGCGTTCTGTGGACGATTCCGTCTTCCGTGGTTTCCTTGATGGTATCCTTTGCCGGAATTCCCAGCGAAGCGGCGCCGCATTCGGCGGCCGCGGTCAGAACCCGGTCAATCATTTCCCCCGTGACAAACGGCCTCACGGCATCGTGAACCATGACGATGTCGCTGTCCGGCGAGACGGCCCGCAGGCCGCAGGCGACGGAATCCTGTCGCTCCCTTCCGCCGGCGACCACTCTGGCAACTTTGGCAAGGCCGTATTTTTCCACCATCCGCGTCCGGACAAACTCGACATCATCGGCCGGCACGACCAGAACGATGCCGGAAACGGCCTCGGCATTCTGAAACACGCGAAGCGTGTGCACCAGCACCGGCAGCCCCTGAAGCAGGAGGTACTGCTTGGCGATCGAAGCGGCGGCCCTTCTGCCAGAGCCGCCGGCTGGAATAATGGCCACGGCTTTCATAGTGAATCTCATAAGAAAACAGGCCCGGAAAACCATTTTCCGGGCCTGTTCAGGATCTCTTTCTTCCCGGCCGATGGAACCTTCATGCAAGAGGTTTATGCATTGCCGCTTTTCCGGTCGGCGGCTTCCTTAAGCTCCGTGAAGATCATCCGGCCGGCCGTCGTCTGCAATACGCTGGTCACGACGACATCAACCGTCATATTGATCATTTTTTGCGCGCTGTCCACGATAATCATGGTCCCGTCGTCCAGATAACCGACACCCTGACCCTGTTCCTTGCCTTCCCGGATAATCTTCACCGTCATCTGCTCTCCGGGCAAGACCACCGGCTTCATGGCATTGGCCAGCTCGTTGACATTGAGGACGCGCACGCCCTGCAGTTCGGCCACTTTGTTCAGGTTATAATCGTTGGTCAGAAGCTTGGCGTTTAATTTTTGAGCCAGAGCCACCAGCTTCCCGTCCACGCCTTTGATTTTGGGAAAGTCCTGCTCGACAATTTCGATATTGATGGCCGTGCTTTTCTGCATCCGGTTGAGGACATCCAGCCCGCGGCGGCCTCTGGAGCGCTTCATGGAATCCGAAGAATCCGCGATGAATTGCAGCTCGTTGAGGACAAAACGCGGTACGATCAGTTCTCCGTCCACAAAGCCCGTATCGCAGATGTCCGCGATTCTTCCGTCAATGATCACGCTGGTATCCAGCAGACGGTGGTCCATCAGTTTTCTGGAATCAGTCGTGTGAAAGCTGATTTCCTCGGCTTTTTTCGAGCCGATCACCAGCCCCAGGTAACCCAGAATGCCGATCAGGAGCATGTAAACCCAGGGAACAATCTGCTGATTGGGCGGAATTCGGATGATCATATTCAATCCAAAGCCGATCATCAGCGCGATGAAGAGGCCGATGATCATGCCGGCAACGCCACCCACGATGGTCCTCACGGACTGCCTGCGGATATCCCGTTCGACCCGAATGACCAGCAGCGCAACAACCAAGCCTATAATTAAGCCGAAAATTGCCTGAAACACAGCGTAGGAACCGGCTGCCGCCATCGTGTGGTAAGCAATAAAATAACCGCTAACCGAACAAATCACAATCAGTAAAGCTCTTACGATCAATCGTATCACCTCCCTTCCAATAATAAAATCAATTGAATGTTATGAATCAGGAATAAAAAATGAGCGAATTTTGCTTCTATGCTGCGTGTTGAATGTGGAGGCACCGTAAACGATCCGGGAAAGAGGGTTTGTCCATTTTCAGTTTTCAAAGAGCAAAAAAACAGACAGACCAGGCACCCGTTCGCTACTGCACCGTGAAAATCATCTGCAAATCGCGTTCAACCTTGGCTTCCTGCGCGTTGGTGGCGACGGAAATTTCCTTCACGAGCAGATTTTTCGCGGTATCCATCATCTTCCGCTCGCCGAAAGAAAGATTTTTGTCGCTTTTCAGAATGAATAAGTCCCTCAAAACACTGGCGATTTCGAAAACGGACCCGGTTTTGATCTTCTCCAGATACTCCCGATAGCGCTTGTTCCAGGTTTGTTTGTCAATGGTCACATCCTTGTTGCGCAGGATCTCGTAAACTTTGGGAATTTCCTTCTCCAGAATGACTTCCCTGAGCCCCACCGCCTTGGCGGAATTGGTCGGGATCATGATCTTCATGCCGTTGCCCATGATTTTCATGACATAAAAGGGCTGCTTCTTCCCCATAACCTCTCTATTTTCAATGGCTTCAATGACGCCCACGCCCTGAGCCGGATAAACGGCCAAATCACCTACTTTAAACATTGGACATTTCCCTGCCTTTCTATAAGAACGTTGAACTTTATCACTTTTTCTTAATTTAGTCAATGATTAATACAATTTACTGAAATACTTCAGAAATGCCTTGCGGGAACCGAAAGGACGGTCATTCAGGGCAGATAAAACAGGGGATTGCGGGCTTTCCCCTTGAGGCGAATTTCAAAATTAAAATAGGTATCCCCCGCCTCGTCCGTGCTTCCGGACGTGGCAATGGTCTGGCCTTTGACCACGTCCTGGTCCGTCTGGACTGATCTTTTCTTCAGGTGGGTGTATACCGTTGCGAAGTCCTTCTCGTGCCGGATAATCACGGTTTCGCCGAAGTCCTTCAGATTGGCCGAGAATATAACGGTTCCGGAGGCGGCCGCTTTCACCCTTGTCCCGGCCGGGCAGACGATCTTGATCCAGTTGTGATAGGTTTTGTTGGGTTGAATCCCGAAACGGGTTTTCACCGATCCTCGGGCCGGCCATGCGAACCGGCTTTTGTCCATCACCACTTTTTCTTCCGAAACCTGCTCCTTTTGCTCAACGGAAGCTTCGGTTTTATTGGATTTCGGCCCGGGCGGAACCGCTTTGACGCCGGACCTGTGTTGTTTGGCAGGCTCCGGATGGGTTTTCTCCGTGGGCGGAATAATTTCGGCGGCTCGGGGCGGTTTTCTGACGGATGGTTTTGCATCCGACACCCTCTGTTTTCCGCCCGCGTCCGCGGCGGCTTTCCCCGAGGACACCATGACGTCTTCGATCACCTGGTCGGCGTTGGGAATAAAAACGACCGCCCCTTCGCGGATGGTGGCGACATCCACGATATTATTGATTTCCGCAAGGTCCTGCAGGCTGGCCGAATAAGCTCGGGCAATGCTGTAGAGCGTTTCACCTTTTTTGACGACGTGATAAACGCCGCTGGCCTGGCTTTTCTGTACCTGGGAATTCGCACACCCCGCCGGCATCAGAAGCGCCAGAAGGGATAAATAGAAGCACACCTTGAAACACCGGCGTCTGAAAAAGGCCAAAAACCGGCGGCCGGCGGCATGCCGGATCATTCTTTCCATCCGCTTTCCCCGATCAGGCTGACAAAGCGGCAGCCCCCCAGATCTTCTTTTTTCAGCTCGGACGGATTTTCAATCGAGCGGGTAAGTTTATAAAGTGTCTGTACCTCCCGGCCGCCCACCGGAACCACCATCCTGCCTCCGGGAGCCAACTGACTGAGCAAATATTGGGGAACCTGCGGAGCGGCGGCGGTCGTAATGATTGCGTCGAAAGGCGCCTCCTCTTTCCATCCGTAGGACCCGTCGCCAACGCGAATGGCGACATTGTAGCAATTCAGCCGGTCCAGAATCGCCCGGGCCCGCGAGGCCAGCACGGCGACTCGTTCGATGGAAAAGACCCGGTCGGCCAGCTTCGCCAGAATGGCCGTCTGATAGCCGGACCCCGTGCCGATTTCCAGAACCCGCTCCATTCCTTTCAGCTCCAGGGCCTGCGTCATCAGGGCCACAATGAAGGGTTGGGAAATGGTCTGGCGCTCCCCGATGGGCAGCGGATTGTCGCTGTATGCCTGGTCTATCAAACCTTCATCCACAAAAAGATGGCGCGGAATCGTTTCCATCACTTTCAAAACGCGATCATCACGAATGGAACGGGCGCGAATCTGCGTTTCCACCATCCGGATGCGCTGTTTTTTGTACCGGTCCATTAAAGTGCCTGCATCTTTTTCTTTTTAGGGGGAATTTGGTAAAATTTCTGCACCGTTTCGTGCCTGCGCAATCCCAGGGCTTCACGGGTCACAATCAAATAATAATACTGAATTTCGGCTTTTTGACGGGCCGCGTTGAATCGATCAATCATTTCGTTGATCTCCTCAAAAACCGACTGCCGTTCCAGCGGATGCACGTCGGTTTCCAGCGATTGCCAGCGATCCATCATTTCCCCGAACCGCCGGTCGAGTCTCTTTAGCTTCGCAAGCGCGTCCTCCACGGCAAAACCGGCCCTGGCCAGAACCGCCGCCCTTTCCCGAAGCAGTTCCTCACATAAATTTTCCTGATGTTTTTCTCTTCCCTTGAGCGGTCCCTGCACCATGAAGCCTTTTGATCGGTTTCTGAGGGCCTCTATCATTCAAGCGCTTAATTTTCAAGTTCAAAGCGCTCCCTGCGTCCGGGATGGAATTTTTTCCTTTACAGTTCAGCATTATTTCGTTACATAGCCGTCCCAATATCATTCATTCGTTTACTGGAATTTTCGATGTGCTCTGAAAAGACTTTTCCCATGTCCCGGGCCGTCCTTGACGCCTACGCGCAGGGACAGGAAGATGAAACGCTCCTCCCGCTGGTGCTGGTCGATCGCGGGCAGGCCCCCCTGGGGAGAATCCGGCCGGGCGACTCTATCATTTTCTACAATATTCGCGGTGAACGTGAAATCGAGCTGACCCGCAGTTTTACCGAAGAAGACTTCCGGGAATTCCCCGTTCACGCCAAACTCCCCGTGCACTTCACGACCATGATCGAGTATTCGAAAGGGTTGAACGCCGAAGTCGCTTTTCCGCCGCAGGGCGATCTGACCGACACCCTGAGCGACATCATCGCGGCGCACAATCTCGCGCAGGCAAAAATCACAGAGGCGGAAAAAGCCGTGCATGTCGGCTACTTCTTCAACGGGAAGAAAAGCGATCCCCTGCCGGGGGAAGAACGGATCATCGTCCCGACGCGCAAGGACGTCAGGCTGTTCGACGAAGCGCCGGAAATGTCCATTGATGAAATCACGCGAGCGGCCTCGACCAAAATCCAGGATGCTTCCTGCCGTTTCATCGTCGTCAACTTCCCGAACGTGGACGTCGTCGGCCATATTGAAAACGAACCGGCAATCCTTCGGGCGGTTTCGGCGGTGGACCGGCATGCCGGAGAGCTGGTGCAGCAGGCGCTTCGTCAGAAAATGACCGTCATCGTCACCGCGGACCACGGCACCGTGGAGAAATGGCTGTATCCGGATGGAGGCGTGGACACCGGACACACGGACAGCCCCGTACCCTTCATTCTATTGCATCCGGAGCAAAAACGCTTACTGAAATCCGAAGGGGAACTAACCGATATCGCGCCGACTATTCTGGATTTGATGGGCCTGCCCGTCCCCGCTTCCATGACCGGCTCGTCCCTGATTCAGGCAAAGCCTTCGCCTCTCGCCCCCTCCTCCCGTTTACTCCTCATCATTCTCGACGGCTGGGGCCTTTGCGACAACCCAAAAGGCAACCTGATCGCGTGCGCCGAAACACCGGTAATGGACCGGCTGCTTCGGGATTACCCCCACGCGCGGCTGGCCGCATCCGGACCGGCCGTCGGGCTTCCCTCCGGCACCGTGGGCAACTCCGAAGCGGGGCATCTGCACATCGGCGCGGGCCGGCGGATTTATTCCGACCGCCTGATGATCGATCAGTCGATCGCCCGCAAGGATTTTCTCCAAAACCCGGCTTTCACGCGCGCCATGGCCCTGGCCCGACAAAACCGCCGCTCACTGCACCTGATGGGCATCGTGTCCTTCTTCAGCTCGCACGGATCCATCGAACATCTGTTCGCCCTGATGGAGATGGCCGCAGCGCAGGGTGTCTCCGAGTTATATCTGCACGCCATGCTGGGGCGGCGCGGCGAGCAGGCGGAAAGCGGCGCGCGCTACATTCGGCAGGTGGAGGAAAAATGCCTTTCACTGAGGCTTGGGCAGGTGGTCTCCGTGATCGGACGATACTGGTCGATGGACCGTGAAGAAAACTGGGACCGGATCGAAAAAACCTACCGGATGCTGGTTTACGGAGAGGGGACCCCCGTCCCCAGGGAGGAATGAACATGCAAATCACCGTGAATCAAACCGTGATCGAACTCGTTTGCTCAGATATCACCGAGGAAGAAACCGAAGCCATCGTCAACGCCGCCAACAGCCGACTTTCAGGCGGTGCGGGCGTGGACGGGGCTATTCACCGCGCGGGCGGCCCCGCCATCATGGCCGAATGCCGCAAGATCGGCGGCTGTCCGACCGGCGAGGCCGTCATCACGACCGGCGGCCACCTCAAAGCCCGTTTTGTCATCCATACCGTCGGGCCCGTGTACCGCGGCGGAGGACGGGGCGAGGCGGACCTGCTGGCCTCCGCTTACCGAAACAGCCTGAAACTGGCCGTTAAGAAAGGCCTCAGAAGCATCTCTTTTCCGGCCATCAGCTGCGGGGTATATGGGTACCCGGTTCACGAAGCCGCCGCCCTGGCGCTTTCCACCTGCATCGAATTCGTCCGGAACCACCCGGATCTTCAGCGCATTCGCCACGTTTTATTCGATGAGCGGACCTATGATATTTTCGCGCGGGAATTGAAAAAAATCATGCCATGAAAGGTGCAGGAACCTTCATGAACGCCAAACCGACTTACGAGGAACTGGAACAGAAAGTCGCGCTGCTGTCCCAAAAAGTAAGCGAGCAGCAGTCCATCGAAAATCAATATCGCAACCTGGTCGACTCCACCACCGACTCCCTGTATCTGGTGGATTCCGACGGCCGCTACCTGTTCATCAACCAAAACCACGCCGGACGACTGAAAATCCATCCGAGCGACGCCGCCGGCCTTTTCTACAAGGATATCCACTCGCCCGAGCAGAACGCCAAATTCGAGCTCAAGATCCAAAGCGTTTATCGGACGGGCCGGTCCGATTCCGACGAGCATCACAGCTTGCGGGACGGCCGGTATTTTCTGCGCACCTTCAGCCCGGTACGGGATTCCGCCAACCCCGAAAGCATCATCGCCGTGGCGGTTGTTTCCAAAGACATTACCCCGAGAAGAGAAGCGGAAGAGGCGCTGAGAAAATCCGAGGAAAAATACCGCCGGTTGATCGAATATTCCAGCGAGGCGATTTTCATCATCTCGAACGGAAGCATCAGCTTCGCCAACAGCAGAACGGAAAAGATGCTGGGGTATCCGCTGGCCGCTCTGCAGGCCATGCCGTTTACAGACCTGGTCATCGCCGAAGACCGGGACATGATCGCCGAGAGGCAGCAGGCTGTTCTCCAGGGAAACGAATCGTCGCTGAACAATCGTTTCCGAATGATTCGCCGGGACGAATCGACCATCTGGGTGGCCGCCAACAGCGTCATGATGTGGTGGGAAAATGCTCCGGCGACGCTGAACTTCATGCGCGACATCACCCAGCAAAAAAAGGCGGAGGCCCGGCTGTTGCAGGCACAGAAAATGGAATCCATCGGCACGCTGGCGGGGGGCATCGCCCACGACTTCAACAATCTGCTCATGGGCATTCAGGGCCATACGTCTCTGGCGCTATTGAATCTCGGCCCCGGCGATCCGAATTACGATCATATCCGCACGATCGAAAAGCTGGTCATCAGCGGCGCCGGCCTGACCAAGCAACTGCTCGGCTTCGCCCGCGGCGGCAAACATGAAGTCAAAAGCGTGAATTTGAACCATCTGATCGAGCAGACGTCCCAGACGATCGGCCGAACCAAAAAAGAGATCAACATTCATCACCATTTCGAAGATCCCCTCTGGCCGACCCAAATCGATCCGGCGCAGATCGAACAGGTCCTGGTGAATCTGTTCATCAATGCGTGGCAGGCCATGCCCGCCGGCGGGGATCTGCATCTCGAAACGAAGAACCTGCTCCTGGATGATAAACCCCTCAAGGACTGCAGCGGCAGACGCGGCCGCTTCGTCAGGATCTCCGTAACCGACAACGGCGTCGGAATGGACGAGAAGACCCGGGAAAGGATTTTTGAACCGTTTTTCACGACCCGGGAAATGGGGCGCGGCACCGGCCTGGGCCTGGCCACCGTTTACGGCATCATCAAAAATCACAACGGCTTCATCAACGTTTATTCCGAGAAAGGCCACGGTTCGACCTTCAACATCTATTTGCCGGCCTCCGAGCAAGAGACTTCCGGCGACCGGCCGCCGGCCGGGGAATCCGCACCCGAACCCTCTCCGGGCGGGGAAACGATTCTGGTCGTGGACGACGAACCCATGATCCTGGATGTGGCCTGCGAAATGCTCAAAAGGCTGAACTACCGCGTGATCACCGTCTCCAATGGCGAGGCGGCGATCGACCTCTACCGGCGGGAAAAGGATCGCGTGGATCTGGTCATTCTGGACATGGTCATGCCCGGCATGAACGGTTCAGAGGTTTTTGATGCCATCCGGCAGATCCGTCCGGGCGCCAGAGTCCTGCTGTCGAGCGGCTACAGCCTCAACGGTCAGGCCGGCAAAATTATGCAACGCGGCTGCAGCGGCTTCATTCAGAAGCCTTTCACGATCAACGATTTGGCCGTGAAACTGCGGAAGGTTTTAGAGCAAGCGGCACCGGATCAGACCGCAACCGGCGCGAGCCCATCGTCATGAAAAGAAAATCCTTCAAAGGCCAATTACAGCCCGTGGGCGAAATCCTTTCCGCCGTCCTGAAACAAAGGGGCCTGACCGGCAAACTGACGGAAAATCCCGTCTTCAAACTGTGGCCGAAAGCGGTCGGCACGAGAATCGCCCAGCATACCTGTCCCGACGGATGGCGCGCAGGCACCCTCTTTGTGAAAACGACCTCCTCCGTATGGGTGCAGCAGCTTCATTTCATGAAAGAAGACATCCTGAAAAAAATCAACGATCTGGCCGGAAGAACCGCCGTGCGGGAAATCCGCTTTGCGGTGGGATACGACCCGCCGCGCAGGGATGCGGGCATGCGGGCCGTCCCGTCCGGAGCCGCCCTTAAGGAGAGAGACAAAAGAATCATTGCGGAATGCACCGATGCGATCAAAGACCGTGAACTGGCCGCCATTGTGAAGCGGGTCATGCAGGCGGAAATCAGCCGCCGCAGGATTCGGGAGAAGCGGCAAGATCGCTGAAGAGCTTCTTCATCTCCGGCGTGTACGCATTTCGGGCCTGATAAATATAAAGCGGCGGTTCCATTTTCAGCTCCTCGCCGGATCCGCTTCGCCCCTCCGCCAGCACAAATTCCGCGTCGGATGACGCGTCGGAAAACACCAGCTTCATTCTCTTGGGTTCGATGCCTTTCGCCCGAAACAGACTGACCAGCTCCACCAGCCTGGCCGCCGGATAGATCGTAAAGACCCTTCCTTTCGGTTTCAGCAGAACCTTCGCCGCCGTCAGAAATTCCGCGAGAGACCCCTGAAGCTCATGGCGGGCAATGGCTTTTTCGGAGAGCGGATTGATTTTGCCCGAAGATAGTTTTCGATAGGGAGGATTGAAAACGACATTGTCAAACGAACGGCTCGAAAAGATTTTCCTCACGTCTCCGGCATCGCCCTCGACAATCGAGATTCGCCCCGCAAGACCGTTCTGTTCCACGTTGACGCGGGCCAGCTTTGCCGGTCCCTCCTGAATTTCCAAGCCGACCCAACGGGTCAGAGGATTCTTCCCGGCCAGGACCAGCGCGAGAATGCCATTTCCGCAGCCCAGGTCCAGGTTGACGGACCGGGGTTTTACCGAAACAAAACCGGCCAGGATCAGAGAGTCCAGATTGAACCGGTATCCTTTCGCGCTCTGGAGGATCTTCAGGCTTCCGCCCAGGATTTCGTCCATCGTCACATCTTGTTTCATCTCAACGCTCCCGCCGCGATCTGCCCCTCCCCCGCTGATGCTCCATCAAAGCTCCCGGGAAAGCAGCCCGGCCGGCTTCGCGCCCCGCAATCTGAAAACGCGATCCGAATTTTCAATGTTCCACGCCTGCAAAGGGATACCTGCAATCCCGGCATCCTGTCAACCCATAAGATCATGAACGGCCGTGATGTCTTTCCCGGACTTCCGGAGGCAAAAGCAGGGCTTCTCCTGAATTTTCCAAGATTTTCTTGACAGACCCCACGGCGTTCCCTATACTTTGCGGCGCCAAAATACAGATCGAAGGATGCGTCGCCATGATAAAACTTTCCCTGAAGCGAAAGATCATCGGCCTTGCCGTCATGGCAGCGGTTCTGCCGGTCGCGGTCATGATGATCCTCATGGGATCTTTCAAAACATCCGTTTCGGACCTGGCCTCGAAAGAGCTCAGCGACGTCGCGATGGCCAACATGTCCCAGATTGCAAGGGACGTGTACGGACTGTGCGAAACCTCCAACGACCTGATCCAGAGAAAAATCAACAACGGCTTGAATGTGGCCCGAAGCATCCTGAAGCAGCACGGGGGCATCGAAGCCGCCAAAGAAAAGGTCGTCTGGGAGGCCGTCAACCAGTTGACCCAGGAAACGCAGAAAGTAGAGCTTCCCAAACTGACCGTGGGCGGCGACTGGCTCGGCCAGAACCGCAACCCTTCCGCACCCACGCTCATCGTCGATGACGTGAAGCGTCTGGTCGGCATCACCTGCACCATTTTTCAGCGAATGAACGAAAACGGCGACATGCTGAGGGTGGCGACCAACGTGGAGGACCTGAACCATCGCCGGGCCATCGGAACCTATATTCCGAACACCATGCCGGACGGGAGCGCCAACCCGGTAACGGCGGCGGTCCTGAAAGGGCAGTCCTATCGGGGGCTCGCCTATGTCGTCAACACGTGGTACCTTACGGCGTATGAGCCCATTACGGACCGAGGCGGAAAAATCATCGGCATGCTGTACGTGGGGGAAAAGCTGGAAGCCGTCGCATCGCTCAGGAAAGCGATCATGAACATGAAGGTGGGAAAACTGGGCTATGTGGGCGTCGTCGGCGGCAAAAACGAGCACCGGGGGCGATACATCATTTCCAAAGACGGCAAGCGCGACGGGGAAAACATCTGGAATCAAAAAGACATTTACGGCAACCTCACCATCCAGACCCTGATCACCAAAGCACTGGCCCAGCCCAGGGGCGAATCCTTTTACCACGAATACATCTGGCAAAATCCCGGCGATCCCGAGCCCAGGAAAAAGGTATCTTCCGTCATTTACTTTGAACCATTCGACTGGGTGATCGTGGCCGGAACCTATGAAGACGATTTTTTCCGTCCCGTCGGACACGTGCACGAAATGATCAAGTCTATCTTTCTGAAAATGATTCTGGCGGGGGCGCTGATCATCCTGTTGTCGGTTCTTCTGGCCGCGGTCCTGGCCCGTCGGCTGACTGCGCCCCTGGAGCTGACGACGTCGCTGGCCCAGAAGATCGCCACCGGCGATATCCAGCAGGCCCGGGAAGAACTGGCGGGAAACGAGTCCACACGGGTCATTCAAGCCGGCGATGAAACCGGAAAACTGCTCCAGGCCTTCCAGGCCATGACGGGAAATCTCGACTCGCTCATCGGTCAGGTTCACCGCTCGGGCATTCAGGTCACCACCTCCGCCACCGAAATCGCCGCTTCAGCGCGTGAACTTGAAGCGACGGTGGCCCAACAGGCGGCTTCCACCAACGAAGTGACGGCCACCAGCCGCGAAATTTCCGCCACGGCGGACGATCTGGCCCAGACCATGGACGGGGTCAACGAGTCGCTCAACGAAACCATCGGCATGGCCCAGGAGGGCCGCAACGACATCGCCCAAATGGAGACGGCCATGCGGGAACTGGTCAAGGCCACGTCCTCCATCACTTCCAAGCTGACCGTCATCAACGACCGGGCCAACCGGATTTCCCACGTCGTCACCACGATCAACAAGATTTCCGACCAGACGAATCTGCTGTCGTTGAACGCCGCCATCGAGGCGGAAAAAGCCGGCGAATTCGGAAGGGGCTTTTCGGTTGTCGCCCGCGAAATCAGCCGGCTGGCCGATCAGACGGCCATCGCCACGCAGGACATCCAGCAGGTCGTCTCTGAAATGCAGACGTCCGTCGCCACCGGCGTGATGGAGATGGACAAATTCAACGACGAAGTCCGCCGCGGCGTGGAAACGATGGTTGCGCAGAGTGCGCAGCTTGCCCGGATCATCGATCAGGTGCGCATCCACGGACCGCAGTTCACCAACGTCAAGGACGGCATGTACGCCCAGTCCCAGGGCGCGCAGCAGATCAGCGAGGCCATGGGCCAGTTGTCGACGGCGGCCGAGCAGACCAAGGCGTCGCTGCACGAATTCAAGCTGGCGACCCAGCAGCTCAATGAGGCCATCGCGGGGCTGCAGTCCGAGGTCTCCCGCTTTAAAATCAGCTCCTGATCGGGAAACAACCTATGCTGTTACTTCAGTTTCAGGCAGGCCCCGACCGTTACGGCCTCGACATCGGACAGGTCATTGAAGTGTCCTCCCTGGTTTCCCTGAGAGCCGTTCCGCACGCGCCTCCGGAAGTCGCGGGAACCTTCAATTACCGCGGAACGCTCACGCCGGTGGTGGATCTGACCGTGCTTCTGACCGGCACCCCTTCCCGCCCCCGAATGAGCACGCGAATCATCCTGATCCATTATCCGGGAGAAGACGGCCGCTTTCACATTCTGGGCCTTCTGGCCGAAGGGGTAACGGAAATGATCGACTGCCAAAAGGAAAGCCTCCAGCAGCCGGTCGTGAGCGTCAGCGGTGCGCCGTATCTGGGGGACACGATGTTCGACGAGCGGGGCTCCATCCAGGTTCTGGATATGGAGCGGCTGCTGACCCGCGACCTGCTGTTCACCCTTTTCCCGCCGGAGGTCACCAACGGATGAACGCGCCTGACGCCGTGCTGGAATTCATCACGCTTTCCCTGGGCTTGGAGCCGGACTCCTCAGGAAAGGACGCCATCGACCGGGCTGTCGCCTCCGCCATGAGGCACGAAGGCCTTTCGGATCCGCAGGCGTTTGAAAAACTGTTTTTATCCTCTCCCGCAGTGAGGCAGAAGCTGATCGACGCAGTCGTCGTCGGAGAAACCTGGTTTTTCCGCGACAGGGGGCCTTTTCTCTGGCTGGGCCGCCATGCCCTTCAATGGCAGGCGGCGCACCCGGGAAGCGTTTTGAAAATCCTGTCGTCCCCCTGCTCAACCGGGGAAGAGCCCTACTCCATCGTCATGACCCTGCTGGCCGCCGGTCTGCCGCCTTCGGCCTTCACGGTGGAAGGCGTGGACGTCAGTGCCCGGGCTCTCGAGACGGCCGGCCGCGCCTGCTACCCGAAAAACGCCTTCCGCGGAAACATCGGCGAGGACGTCGCCCGCTTCTTTGAAGCAACCCCTTCGGGCCGCAAAGTCGCCGCTTCCGTTCTAAACCGGGTCACCTTTTCACTGGAGAACCTGGCGCTACCCGGAAGCCTTGCCGGTCGAGGCCCGTACGACATCATTTTCTGCAGAAACCTTCTCATCTACATGACCCCCGAAGCCCGCCTTCGTATTTTCGACCGGATGGACCAGCTCCTGGTTCCCGGCGGCATTCTCTTCGCCGGCCATACGGAAACGAATTTCTGGCATCAACGCGGCTATCAGCTCCTCCCGTGGGACAGGGCCTTTGCGCTGGCCAAACCCGTCACCCCGGCGCAGCCCGTCGCGATCAAAACGCCAGCCCCGGCAAAAGCCTCGATTGAAATCTCCTCCCCGAAAAAACGCGTCCAAACGAAGGAAACAACGGCGTCCTCTCCAAACACCGGCCTTGCACAGACTCCGACCGCTGAACTCCGGCAGCCGGTGAAAGCGGGGCCTGCGCATGACCATTTCAATGAGCCGCAGGCGGATGCACAGATCCGGGAGGCCCGGCGGCTGGCCGATTCGGGCGACATGAAGGGCGCAGCCCGTCTCTGCCGGGAATACACGCGCAAATTCGGACCGGCCGCCGAAGCCTACTGTCTGATGGGAATCCTCTCCATGGCCGGACAGGACCTGAACGGGGCCGAGGACTGTTTTTTAAAGGCCCTCTACCTCGATCCCGGCCACTACGAAAGCCTGGTCCACATCAGTCTGATCTACCGGCAGAAGGGAAACGAAAAAAAAGCGGCGCTTTACCGGGAACGGGCCGAGCGGACGGCGGCCGCCAGAAAATAGGAAGCAGGCCTTAAAAAAACCGGGGTAAAAAAAGATGGCAAACGCAGAAAAATATTGCTGGAAAGTGAAAGGAATCTTCGGCGACGGATCCTGCGCGGAATTGCCGCGCCTGATACACTGCCGCCGCTGCCCCGTTTTCGCCACCGCGGGGAGACAGCATCTGGACCGGGACCTTCCGCCGGCATACCTCGGGGAGCGGGCCGCCGTGATGGCTCTGCCCAAAGAGACGGGCAGGCTGGGAACCCTGTCCGTGATGGTGTTCCGCCTGTGCGGCGAGAAGTTTGCCGTCAAAACCATCTACTTTCAGGAAGCGGCGGAACCTTCCCCGGTTCACACTCTGCCCTTGAAGGTCAACCGGATTTTCCGGGGAATCGCCAACATCAACGGAGAACTGCTCTTATGCCTGTCCGTCGCGGACCTGCTGGATCTGACCTCCGAAGCGCAGGACAACGAGCCCCCCGCGGCGTACGAGCGAATGCTGGTGGTCGGCCGTGAAGGGCAGCGCTTCGTGTTTCCCGTCGAGCAGATTCTGGGGGTGCATCGGATTGCTCCGGAGGATCTCGGAGAAGTGCCGGCCACGCTCTCGCGCAGCGCGAAGGCGCTGACCCGGGGCATTTTCCTGCTCGACAAAAGCCCGGTCGGGCTTCTGGACGAGGAGCGGCTTTTCCCCGCCATGACAAGGAGTTTGAATCCATGACCGCGGATGCACCCCCCATCGATCCCCTGATGCTCGACCTGTTCCGCGTGGAGCTGGAAAACAACACCCGGACGCTGGAAGCCGGTCTGGTTACGGCGGAGCGCGACCAGACACCGGAACGCATCGAACCGCTGATGCGGGCGGCGCATTCCATCAAGGGGGCCGCCCGGATCGTGGGGCTCACCAAAGCCGTTGCGCTGGCCCACGCCATGGAGGATGTTCTGTCGGCTGCCCAGTCCGGAAAACGGCCGCTCACCTCCGCGGCGGTTGACCGGCTGCTCAAGGGAAATGATTTTTTTGCCGCTCTCTCCCGTCTGGACATCCAGGAACTGCCCGCCGCTCTGGATAAGGGGACCAACGAAATTACCGCCATGTCGGCGGAACTGAGAAACCTGCTCTCCTCTCCCCCGGAAAGCGTTCCCTCGCCGCCCCCTCGGCAGGAAACCGCTTCCGCCGAAGCAAAACCGGCCGGAGATTCGGCCCAAGAAACTAAAGCCGCCGCGGTGCATCCCGGCGAAACCGACGCCCCAAAGCCGCCGGACACAGCCGTTTTGGAAAACGCCTGTCCGGGACCGCAAACGGCGCCGCCGGCGGTCCGTTCCCGCCGCATGCAGGACCAGGGAGACACGGGCCTGGTGCGCGTCCGGTCCGAAAACATGAACCGTCTGATGGCGCTGGCGGGCGAATGCCTTGTTCAGGCCCAGTCCGTCAAAACCGTCTATCAAAGCCTCCTGGCTCTGAAAAAGGAAATCTTCGAGATCGAAAGGCCCCTGCGCGAATTTCTGGAGCGGCGGGAGACAAACGAGCCGGAGGAAGGAACGGAAAATCTTCAGCAGACGCTGTCCGGCACGACGGCGGCCGAGCAGACCGTCTCGCGGGAAATTGTCCGGTTCGAACGCTTTTCACGCCGTCTGGAACACCTGGCGCATCGCCTTTACAATGAAGTCATCTCGAGCCGCATGGTGCCTTTCTCGGACGGCCTCCACGGCTTCCCCCGCCTGGTCCGGGATCTGGCCCGGGAAACGGGGAAGAAGGTTCGTTTTGAAATTGCCGGAGCCTCCACTCCCGTTGACCGGGATATTCTGGAACGTCTGGAGGCACCTCTTTCCCATTTGATCCGCAACGCCGTCGATCACGGCATGGAAACGCCCGAAGAACGAAAAGCGGCAGGCAAACCGGAGGAAGGAACCCTCGTTCTGGAAGCGCGCCACGTCGCGGGAATGCTGAACATTTCACTGACCGACGACGGCCGGGGAATCAATCCCGAGGATTTAAGGGGCAAGGTGGTTGAGAAAGGCTACGTGTCCCAGGATATGGCCGGAAACTTAAGCCGGGCGGAACTTTTCGAATTTCTTTTTCTGCCGGGATTTTCCACCGCCCGGAAGGTAACGGAAATTTCCGGCCGGGGGGTGGGACTGGATGTTGTTTTCAACATGGCTCACGAGGTGGGCGGAACCGTACGCGTGGATGCCGACGCCGGACGGGGCGCCCGCTTCCACCTGCAGCTGCCGCTGACGCTTTCCGTGCTCAGAACCCTGCTGTTGTCGATCGCCGGCGAAGCGTATGCCTTGCCCCTTTCCCGCATCGACCGGGTTTTGTCCCTGACCCCCGCCGACATTCGGGAAATCGAGGACCGTCCCTACTGCACCCTGGACGGGGAACATGTGGGCATTCTCGACGCGCGCCAGCTTTTCGGACTGCCGCAGGCCCCCACCCAGCCGGCGGGATTTTCCGTCGTCATCATCAGCGACCGGCTGAACCGCTACGGACTGGTGGTTGACCGCGTGCTGGGCGAGGAAAATCTCGTCGTCCGGCCGCTGGACCAGCGCCTCGGAAAGATCCCCAACATCAGCGCCGGCGCCATTCTGGACGACGGATCGCCGGTGGTTATTTTTGATGTGGATGACCTGGTCCGATCCATTCACCAGTTGCTGACGACCGGCAAACTGCAGAAAATCGGGCGGGGCCGGCAGGGCCTGAAAACCGGCAAAAAGCGTATCCTGGTGGTGGACGACTCCCTGACCGTGCGCGAAGTGGAGCGGAGGCTTCTGGAAAATGCCGGATACGATGTCACCACCGCCATTGATGGAATGGACGGATGGAACAAGCTCACGTCCCATCCCTTCGATCTACTCGTTTCCGACGTGGACATGCCGCGCATGAACGGCATCGATCTGGTCCGGATGGTCAAAACCGATCCGCAGCTTCGGGACATGCCGGTGATGATTGTCTCCTACAAAGACCGGGAGGAGGACCGGCTGCGGGGCCTCGAAGCCGGCGCCAACTACTATCTGACCAAAGGCAGCTTCCATGATGAAGGCCTGCTCGACGCCGCCCGCGACCTGATCGGAGGACCCTGATGACGCTCAAAATCGCCATTGCCCATCACGACGAGAACGCTTTGAAAATCCTGAGCCGGATCCTCGAGCCGGACGCCGACTGTACGGTCGTCTGGACCTCGGGCCGCGGGAGCGATGTCGTCCGGCATTGCCGCCGCACCCCGCCGGACATCCTGCTCGTCGATTTGGAGCTTGCCGACGTGAACGGCGCAAAACTGATCTGCGACGTCATGAAAGAAACCCCCTGCGCCATCCTGGTGCTGACCAACGCCAGGGAACGGCAGGCGGGCAAAGTGTTTGAGGCTATGGGGTGCGGGGCGCTCGATGTCATCGCCACGCCCGTGCTTCATTCCAACGGGTTTCTGGAAGGAGCGGACGCTCTCATCAAAAAAATCGACACCATGGCGAGGCTTTTGGGAAGCGCAACCCGGCCGGCAAAACCGGCCTTGACCGTCCGGCAGCCTCAAAAAGAAAATCAGCCTCCCCTCGTTGCCATCGGCTCCTCGACGGGCGGCCCCAAGGCCCTGGCCACGATCCTCGCCGGCCTCCCCGGGGAATTTCCCGCCGCTATCGTCATCTGCCAGCATGTCGATCTGCAGTTTGCCGGCGGTCTCGCCTCCTGGCTGAATTCTCAAACCAAGCTGACCGTGGACATTGCCCGAGAAGGCGTGCAGCCCCGGTCCGGCTCCGCCCTGGTGGCCCAAACCAACGATCACCTCGTGCTCGGAACGGACGGAGCGCTTCACTACACGGAGCATCCCCGGGATTACCCTTATCGCCCGTCCGTCAACGCACTTTTTGAAAGCCTTCGAAAAAACTGGCCGCAAAACGATGTGGCGGTCCTTCTCACCGGCATGGGGCGCGACGGCGCAGAAGGTCTGTCGGCTCTTTTCAAAACCGGCTGGCACACCATCGTCCAGGATGAAAAAACCTCCGTCGTTTACGGCATGCCGGCGGCGGCCGTGGAACTCGGCGGCGCATCGGAAATCCTGCCCCTGGACCAAATCGCCGGAGCCATTGTAAAGAAAATCACCAACCGCAAAGGAAAAACATCATGACCGAGAAAGAAAATCCAGTCCCCGCCCCGTCCGGCAGACGGGACCCGGCAGCCACGCTGACGGCTCACAAAATCAAGGTCCTGCTCATCGATGATCAGGCGATCGTCGGCGCGGCGGTAAAAAGAATGCTCGAGGCGGAAACGGACATCGTTTTTCAGTTCTGCCAGGACCCCACGCAGGCCATCCCGACCGCCGCCTCGTTTCAGCCGACGGTGATTCTTCAGGACCTGATTATGCCGGAGATCGACGGCCTGACGCTGGTGAAATTTTTCCGCGTCCATCCCCAGCTCAAGGACGTGCCCCTGATCGTTTTATCCTCCAAGGA
>ERZ795050.605-NODE-605-length-55075-cov-8.129662_pt1 | contig 55075 bp, 62 predicted proteins | sample MGYA00375134_ERZ795050 | MGnify/ENA primary metagenome ERZ795050 (study PRJEB30179, sample SAMN05720221) | activated sludge metagenome | isolation source: Anaerobic digester | place: Japan | collected 2015-05-26 ... | reverse complement strand
TAAGCAAACGATATCGTTAGACTATGCTCACCAAAAAGGCTCTAAATGAAAAGGCAACAGAGAATAGCACGAAATGGGCCGATAGATGCTGAATTCATGGACCTAAACACATACGACTTTTCCATATTACAAAACTCAAACCTATTAGAGGGTCACGACCCAGCTCTGAGCTGCTCGATAAACTCTTCTTCTTGCATACTCCCATCAAATCATTATTGCCAAAATAATATATAATTCTTGCGGTCGAATGGATGTTGATCGGATCACATTATTGAGTTAAGAGCTAAACACATACGATATATCCTTGTGGGAAAAACCTTTCACAAGCTATGCCGGTGGATACGTTCTTTATAAATATGAAAGCGTCCCGACCGGGATTCGAACCCGGGTTGAAGGCTTGCTGCGCAACAGCTCCGCAGGCCTCCGGGATGTCCGCTACCCCATCGGGACAAAACACCCGTGATGGCATGCTTCATGTAGTTAAGCCTGTTGGCCGCGTGCCCTCTTCTGGGCTGTCCTAATGGCGCGCAGGAAATCGATCTTGCGAAACTCCGGCCAGTAGGGGGCGCAGAAGTATGCGGCACATTCATTGCCGTTGGCCTGCCAGGGCAGGAAGTTGGATGTGCGGCACTCTCCTCCCGTGCGGATGATCAGGTCAACCTTGGGCACTGGCATCCCGTCCTGTGGGTAGAGGTGCCGGGCGATGAGCTGCTCGTCCACCTGATCGGCGTGAATGAGCCCCTCCTTTACCTGCCGGGCAAGGCAGCGCGCCGCATCCACCAGCTCCCGCTGCCCTCCGTAGGCCAGGGCGATATTGAGAAACATGCTGTCGTACTCTCGAGTGGCCTCCTCAGTTCGCTTTATCTCCTCCTGCAACTCGGCAGGCAGCATCTCCACCCGGCCGATGGCACGCACGCGAACCCTGTTGTCGTGAATCTTGCGGGAGCTGTAGAGTTCCCTGAATTTGTCACGTATCAGATCGAAGAGATACCTCTTCTCCTCTTCATTTCGCGAGAAGTTCTCTGTGGAGAAGGCATAGAGTGTGAGGTGCTTGACGCCCATCTCCACACACCAGTCGGTGACCCTCTCAGATGTCTCCGCTCCCAGGCTGTGCCCCAAAAAAGTGGAAAGCCCCCTCTGCATAGCATATCTGCGGTTTCCATCCTGGATTATGGCCACATGCTCCACCGGATCTCCTGCGAGGATCTTTGACTTAATATGCCACTCATAAAAGGTATAGGCTGGGTTTCTCACTCTGAAACTCATTCATTTTATTAGCTTCGCGAATTAGTATTTAAATAATTCCGCCCGGCAGCCTCTATACCCCTCCTGCTGGGGTTTGAGGGCGTGATGGGACCCGGTCAGTCGGTCTGCCTCAAGGGCAAGATACTAATATCAGATGCCCAAGTTGCTTACCTTCGAGGGCCTGTGGTCTAGCTGGTTATGACATCGCCTTCACACGGCGGGGATCACGCGTTCGAATCGCGTCGGGCCCATTTGCATTTTGCCCGACACAAGGTTTAACTATTTAAGAGTGGTTTTCAGGGCTAGGGCACGAGTAAAGACGCTATGGCTCCGGCAGGCCATTGTCGTTATTATTATTTGAGGTGATAAGCTGTATAACAGAGGTCAAGGCAGGGAAGAAGAAGGAGCTGTAATAACCAGAGTCCGGCTTCCCCGCAAACAGGACAGGGAGATATTCGGGCATGTGGAAAGCCTGCTCGGATCCAACCGCATAAAGGTAAGAGGCATTGACGGCGTAACCAGGATGGCCCGCATTCCGGGCAAGATGAAGAAGAGAATCTGGATCAGAGAGGGCGACGTGGTTATAATCATCCCCTGGGAGTTCCAGAACGAGAAAGCAGATGTGGTCTGGCGGTACACCGGACCCCAGGTGGACTGGCTGCAGCGCAAGGGATTTCTTAAAGGGACCTCTTAAAGATATATGAGCAGACGCAGCCGGGATGAGTATTTCGATGCCCGGATCGATATTCTTCGCACCAGGATAAAGGATTCTGATGACCTTAATGTCCAGGAGGCTGTATTCGACAGGCGCACCCTCATGGACCTCTACAGCCTGGCAAGCAGGGGCGTGATCGATGCCTTGGGCGGTCCAATCTGCACCGGAAAGGAGGCCAATATCTTCCGGGCCATTGTCGGAGAGAAAGAGCTGGCCTTGAAGATCTACCGGATATCAACCAGCAATTTCAATAACATGCAGGACTATCTGCACGGAGATCCCAGGTTTGGGAGCGTCAGGGGCACAAAGAGGGGTGTGGTCTGCGCCTGGACCCGCAAGGAGTTTCGAAACCTGACCAGGGCCGAGGAATCGGGAGTAGCCGTACCTCATCCCGTTGCCATGAAGGAGAACATACTGGTCATGGATCTGGTGGGCGAAGGTGATGATGTAGCCCCACCGCTAAAATATGTTGAGCTGGAAGGCGAAGATGCAAGGCGCATTTATGAGAGGATCGCCAAATATATCTCCCTGCTCTATAACCGTGCCGGTCTGGTTCATGCCGATCTCAGCGAGTTCAATATACTCTATAGCCATGGCGAGCCGGTGATAATCGATATGGGACAGTCTGTCACCCTGGACCATCCCATGTCCCGCAGATTTCTGGAGCGCGACATCTCCAATATAGCCCGCTACTTTAAAAAGAAATACGACATAGGCACGGCTGAGGAGATCTGGGAGGAGCTGCGCCTGGGCAGGGAAGTGGCCAAATTGAGGAAAGGGCATGACATGAGGGACCAGGTGGAGAGGAAAGAGACGGGCTGGAATGAGATAAGGACGGATTGATCGAATTGGATATTAAGATTCCTGAGGAGCGAATTGGCGTGCTGGTTGGGCCAGGCGGGTCCATGAAGCGCCTCATTGAAGAGAAGACAAAGACCACTCTTGAGATCGACAGCGAGACAGGCACCATATCCATTGCGTCGCCAGAGGATCCCCTTCAGGGATTGAGAGTGCTCGACCTGGTCAAAGCCATCGGCAGGGGCTTTTCACCGGAGAGGGCTCTCTGTATTCTTGATGACGAAATGCTGATGCTGGATATCCTGGACCTATCCAAGATACTGGGCACCAAAAGCGACATGGCCAGGGTCAAAGGCCGCATCATAGGCAAGGACGGCCGGTCTCGAGTGATAATGGAGAGGCTCTCAGGGGCAAAGGTATCTGTCTACGGCAAGACGGTGGCCCTTTTAGGCTATCCGCAGCAGATAAGGGTGGCCCGGGCTGCCATAGAGATGCTGCTTGATGGCGCGCCCCATGGAAATGTCTATAGCTTCCTCGAGAAGAAGCATCAGGAGCTGGCCAAAGAGGAGCTGAAAGAGCAGGGCATCCTCTGAGAGGCTATATATAGATCGATAATCTGCAAAAACCGCGTGGAGAGATAAATGAATCTGCCTGTGCAGCTTGGGCTGGCCGATAACATCCTCATAGCTCTGGCTTTAATCGGCCTCTACTCTATAATCTTGAGGCCTCTGCAAAACAGCGAGACGTGGAAGAGGCGGGGGATAACTGCGGGCGGTTTTCAGGGCTTTCCACTCTTCCTATTCATGCGAACACAGAGGGGCCTTTCACTGCTGGACAGGCTCTCCCGCCCCAGGAGATTCTGGAGAGCTGTGGCCTCGGCGGGTGTGCCGATGGTGGTGCTCAGCATGTGCTACTTCCTACTGCTGGTACTGCTCATGACCTACATCATGATCAGAGAGCCTCCACAGCCCAGCAGCTACAATGCCCCGCGAAACATACTGCTTATCCCCGGCCTCAATGAGTATATCCCCTTTGTCTGGGGCTGGATTGCCCTCTTTGTGACCATGGTGGTCCACGAGTTCGCCCACGGCATATTGAGCCGGGTGGAGGGTGTGCGTGTCAAGTCCATGGGCATCGTCACATTCATGATAGCACCCATAGCCGCCTTTGTTGAGCCCGATGAGGAGGAGCTCTTCGGGGGAAGAGACAGGCCGCCACTCGTGAGCAAGGGGGCCAGGATAAGAATTCTCTCCGCAGGCGTGATCTCCAACTTCGTTGTGGCGGCAGTGGCCATGGCCCTATTCTTCGGCCCGGTCCTCGGATCGATTGATCCCGTAGAGCGGGTGGTGGTGGTGGATGTTGCAGAGGGCTCGCCAGCCGAATGGGCAGGATTTGAAAGCGGTATGGTGGTGCTGCAGGTCGATGGGAGGGATGTGGGCAGTTTGCAGCAGCTCGTCTCAGATCAGAGCGGCCCGGATGCTGATATCCAGATTCTGCATGACGGCAGAGAGCAGGTATTGCGGCTCACAGGCGAGCCTGAGCAGGGCATACTGGTGGCGTCTGTATTCGAGGGATCGCCTGCAGAGAGGTCGGGCCTGCCGGCAAAGAGCGTGATCACGAAGATCGACGGGATGAAGACCCCTGATCTGAAATCCTTCCGGGAGAGGATGAACAGCACCCGTCCCGGCCAGGCCATCACCATAACCACCAGTCTGGGTGATGAGTACAGGGTCAATCTCACCTCCAAGGAGAGCATAGGAGAGTATGATGCCGACGGTGGAGCTGGATTCATAGGCATCGGCATCTCAGGGGACGCCCTCTATTGGGGCGGCGCTATCTTCCAGGAGCCTTCGGCCAGGCAGTTTCTACAGGTTTTAAAAGAGATACCCAGCAGGGGTCTTGCTGGATTTCATCTGCTGCTCAGCCTGCCTTTCTCCGGAATTACCGGATTTGCCGAGAAGGGCTTTCCTGGTTTCTCCGGGTGGCTGACGGCCGTCTTTGAGCCGACCGGGTGGGCTGAGCCTCTGGGAAGCAGGTTCTTCTGGATTGCCAACCTGCTGCTCTGGATAGGCTGGATCAACCTATATGCCGGGCTCTTCAACTGCCTTCCCTCCGGGCCGCTGGACGGAGGGCACATATTCAGGGACCTTCTTCAGGTTGGATTTGAGAGGGTGGTGGCACCGGCGGAGGCAGAGAGGCTGAGCCGCACGGCTGCGGCGCTGTTTACCTGGCTGGTGCTGACTTCGCTGCTCATAACCCTGATAGCCCCATTCACAAACTGGTTTTCCATCTGAATGGGAGTGCAGAGGGGCGTAAGACCCCGGTCTTCAGGCCGGGGATGGAAAGCCCCTCGCCCACCGATACCCATATATCCGTTCATGATAATCCCCTCTTAGTTCCCCGGAACATTCCGGGCAACAGATCCACGCCTTCTTCGGAAGGTAGGGCACTGCAAGATATGCTTGCAGAAAGACGGTGAACGTGGATCAATCGTTTCAAGGTGTATAACCGTGGCAACACGGTGAGATGTAGGGTATTCCTTGTGCCCTGTAATGGCGTTAAGCTCCCGCCTTGAAACAGGCCGCCGAGGTAGACAAGCATCGAATGAAACCTCCAAACTTCGCCAGTTGGTGTCAACCGGCCTAACGTAGCGCGCTAATCGATAGCTACAAGCCATGCCCTTCAGGGTATGGTAGTTGACAGATTAGCAAACATCTGGAGGGAGCTGAATTCAATATAAATCTGCAGCAATTTTCTGCGCTCTGGCGGTGCCTGTTCTTATCATAGCGGCCGCATTGGGAGAGGACGGGAACAGCACAATGAATGCTACCGCCATAACCGGCCTCAACAACACCAGCCCCGGCAATGCCACAATCACTGCAGTTCAATCTGTATCCGCTGAAAATTCGGAGACGCGGCCGGCAGAATCCATATCGCAAACGAATTCCGTGCGCAGGGAAAGAGTCCTGCGGGCCGGATTTGAGAAGGTCTGGGCGGTGACGGATCTGGATGTATACGGAAATAAGTCCGTCCATGTCCTTGGAGGCACTCACGCGGAGGCATTCAATATCAGCCAGAGAGGAGGGAATATATCCCATATGACATACAGCACCGAATATAAACCGGTTTACAGCATAGATGAGTATTCGAGGGCCAGGGCGGTCTACCAGCCTCCACCCAACCTGTCCAGCAGGGCCGTCTACAGCATCTCAGGCCTCCAGGCAAGCAGCATCCCATAAAGTGCCTGAATAGTAAAGAAAAGCTCCTCTGGCATCAGAGGAATTTGCTTATCTTTGCGACCAGCGCTGGCTTGGGATAAGCGCCTATAATCCTGTCTACGAGCTTGCCGTCCTTGAAGACCATGATGGTGGGGATGGCGGAGATCCTGTATTTGTTGGCGGTCTGCATATTCTCGTCGACATTGAGCTTGCCGAAGACCGCCTTTCCCTTCATCTCACCTGCCAGCTGCTCTATGACCGGCGCGATCATGCGGCAGGGTCCGCACCACTCCGCCCAGCAGTCCAGAATGAAAAGCGGATACTGTGATACGGCTGCATCTATTGTGGCGTCGCTGACCACCACCGGCTTTGCCGGCAGCTCAACTGATGGCTGCGCCGGCCTGTTCATCTCGCTCATCATCTTCTCCATCTTCCTCTTCCGAATTTCATCCAGTTCGTCCAAACTCAATCCTCCAGGCTTTCTTTGGCTCTGACAATTAGAGACTTGAAGTGGCCCCCGTCCACGGGCATGATCTCAAATGGCAGATTGGTGAAGTCGAAGAATGCCAACAGCTCCTCCTCGCGCTGGGCGGCGTCCTTCAATGTGTCCAGATAGATAGAGCCCTTAAAGGCGCCCATCTGCATCCTGGCCTCCTCCTGACCCCAGTTCAGGCGGCGGAATATCTCCCGCCAGGCATCCAGCCAGCCGGGAGAGAGGTAGAAGAAGAGCCCCTCTTTTGCCTTATCCTCCATACCCTTCCTGGTGATGAAGGCGTCAACGCAGTTCTGGCAGTCGATGAGAGCGGCATGATAGGGCTTGAGTATATCGCCGATCCTGGGGTGGCACTGGCCGTATGCTACTATTATCCCTTCGCAGCCTTCATCCCTGCAGAGGGCTAGCTCTGCCTCCAGGGCGCCCTTCAGGTCGTCAAAGTCCACATGCAGCCCCGCCTCCAGGTAATGGGCCTGGAATGAAAAGCCCATCTGCTCGCGCAGGGCTTCGATCTCCTTTTCAAATATGCCGCAGGAAATGATTGCATACATAGCTGAAGGAGCCTTTCGCGGCAATAGGATATATCTGTGATCCTTGAGGGCTCGCGCAGAAGGATGGGGCTTTTGGGAGTAGAAGAGGGAGGATGAGCTATCCCGGGAGGGCATGAAAGCCGTTCCCGGGATCTCTGATGAAGCAATCCACTGGATGCGTCATCCGATTTAGTAGAGTGCCGACTTCAGGCCACGCTCAGGACAACGGCGGCGATGACGGCCAGGACGGCAAATGCCATGAATAGCTCTGGAGCCTCCGGCAACATATGAACCTGCTTTTCCTTTCCCGGTATCCACTTGGGATTGTGTTCCGTAACCCATTCGATCCATTTCTCGTGCTGCAGCATTGCATCAGATTTCTGTACTCCGGCCATATCGTATCATCTCCTTTCTATAGCCCTTGCTGAAAGCGTCAACTCCCCGCAGGGATATGGAGTTACGATACCCCTGTCATTATAAATCCTGCGGCATAAAAGTCAGTAATCTGCACAAAATAATCAATTAAACAAAAACAATTTATCAATAAAACGTATATTTGAGAAAAATCCGTTCCAACTTTCTGGCATATCTGGTAGTCTACCGATGATGAGTTGTTGAACAAGAAAACACCATCATGAGACCTCGCAGACAAAATGGCGCTTAAGAGAGAGCAATCGAATGCAGCCATCTCCTATCGTCTCATTCACACGATATGCCAACGGCCAGTCAACTCAATAACGGTAGACTACCGCATATCTCCTTGATGGCAAAAAGGGAAAATAACGACAATATGAAAAAAGCAGCGAACAAATCTCATGACAAAAAAAATATATATCTTAAGTGCAGACCTGTTAAGCGGTGTGATCTGGGCTGTGTATAGACAAGGCTAAATCCCTTCAAAATTCTGCCCTTGTCACCCATTCACCCCTTTTTCCAGATTTCATTCCAGCCGCCCGTCAGTCCTTCAGACCTTCCATGGTCACAGAGAAGACCGCCTCCCCGTCCGGCAGATTGGGAGAGTCCACCAGCCGGGCTATGCGCTTCTCCCCCTTGGACTTTCTCAGGTACAGTCTGAATGTGGCTGTATGGCCTAAAACGTGCCCTCCAACAGGCTTCGTGGGGTCTCCGAAGAATGTATCCGGCTTGGCCATCACCTGATTGGTGACCAGTATCAGGGCGTTGTTGAGATCGCCGAAGCGCATCAGATCGTGCAGGTGCTTGTTGAGCTTCTGCTGCCGGTCTGCGAGGGTGCCGCGTCCGACGTACTCGGCGCGGAAGTGGGCCGTAACCGAATCGACTATGAGCAGTCTCACGGGCCTATCCGACTCCTTGACCTTCTCTGCCAGGTCCATGGCGCTTTCCGCCAGCAGTATCTGGTGATTGGAGTTGAAGGCCCGGGCCACGCTGATGTTCTTCAGGAACTCATCAGGCTCCCAGGCCCGTCCGTCCGGAGCGGGGGGCAGGCCCCTGACCATCTGGGCGATCCTCTCCGGGCGGAAGGTGTTCTCAGTGTCGATTATCACCACAGAGCCGTTCAGGCCGCCCATATCCCGGGGCAGTTGCACATTGACGGCTATCTGATGGGCTACCTGAGTCTTGCCAGAGCCGAACTCTCCGTAGAGCTCCACAATGGACTGGGTCTCCATCCCCCCGCCCAGAAGTTCGTCAAAGCTTTTGCTGCCTGTGGTGACCTTTCCCACCTGCTTTCGCCTCTCCAGGATCCTGTCGCCAGTCTCAAAGCCGCCAACATCAGCAGCCTCCCTGGCTCCGGCGATTATCTTGGCTGCCGTCGCCTCGCCCACCTCTGCAGCCGCCACCAGCTCGCCGGGCGAAGCTACGGCTATAGCCTCCACCGATCCGAAGCCTGCCTCGCGCAGCTTCTCAGCCGTGGCCGGTCCCACGCCCGGCAGGTCCTCCAGCAATTTCGTCGCCATCGTTCACTATCCTCTGATTTGATGCTGCCTCTATGGCTTAACAGCTTTACCCGGGCGGGGCGAAAGTAATCAGCGTCTTCCACCCGCATGAGAGTTCGAGCCCCTCATTCCATCCCTCCTTGACCTGGGCATCGCTGATCTCCGCCAGGTATCCTATATCCAGCCCCTGAAGCTTATCGGCATGCTCTCCCCACAGAGCCACTCTGATCCTGCCAGTATCATCGGATACGTATATGCTGGCCACCTTGCCAGTCCGGCCGTCCTCTCTTTGAAACTCGCGGACCTCCCCTATGCCTGTCACATATCCCCGAATGCTGCTGATGCTGCCTGCCGCGAGCTCGGCTATTGGGGTGATCCTCTCGGAGTAGCTTATCTTCTTGCTGCTCTTTCGCACAGTGCTGTAGCCTCCCGTGGATAGCTCTAAGGATCCATACCTCTCCCGGCAGGAGGCGTTGATCACCTCCAGCGTCTCGCCCATGTCCAGGGCCATATCCGCCTGCTCGTTCCAGAGGGTGAGCCTTATCTTGCCGGTCTCGTCTCCCAGTAGGACTGTTCGCACCCTTCCACGCCCGCCGTCCTTGCGGTCGAACTCCCTGGCCTGGCCCGGGTCCACCACCACTGCCAGCAGCTGCACACCGCCCATATCCCTCTTCAGTTCGGAGATCCTGTACGGCTCGCTTCTGGGCACTATGTCCAGGTCCACCTCTTCGAGGCCTCCCCCCCGGCTGAGGCTCACCTCAGTGCCGGTGTAGCCCTCCCTGGCCACACCCCGCACCTTAAGGCACTGGTCGACCCTGAGCTCTCCGGAGCGGACGAGATCCGCAGTCTCATCCCAGAGGGCAACCCGCACAGATCCGGTCTCGTCTGCCAGGACCATGTTGGCGACCCTTCCGGTGGAGCCGTCCGACCTCGGAAACTCGCGGACGGCTGATATGGAGACGACCCTTCCCTGGAAGATGACATTTCCCATCTCCGGCCGGATGCTTCCGATCTTTGTCAGGACCTCGGCAGTGCCAAGGTCCCTGGCCACAAGCATGGCAGCCGTCCTGCTGTCGCACAGCCCGGCCATGAGGGCCACCTTCTCCTCCACCCGGAGCATGAATTCTTCGGGCGAGATCCGGTCCGCCACCTGGCGGTAAACCTCCTCAACCTGCTCGTCCATCTACAATCATCCGATAGCTGCACATCTCTCTTCCACGTATCTGAGGTACGGAGCATTGCAGGAGGCCAGAAAGGCATTGCAGACATCATCGGGGCTGCCGTCCGCCAGTATGGCCCCGTTTTCCATGAGTATGGCCCGGTGGGAGACCTCCTTCACAAAATCTACATGGTGGCTGACCAGCAGGATTGTGGTGCCCAGATCCGCATTGATCCTCTTTATGGCATTGGAAACCTCACGCAGGGTTATGGGGTCGATGTCTCCGAAGGGCTCGTCCAGTATCATGATGCTGGGGCGGGCGGCAAGAAGTATGGCCAGAGAGGCCCTGACCCTCTCCCCGCCGGAGAGCTGTTCAGGCAGCTTCCAGAGCACCTGGGGGTCGAGGGAGAGGAGCTTGAGTATGGGCTGCGCGAACCTCTGGGCCTCGGTGGCGGGAAATCTGGGGAACAGCTCTTTGAATATCTCCCGGGTCAGGCCGAGGGCCTCCAGTGCGGCCTTGGCGTCCTCCTCAGACATATCTGTCATTGTGTAGATGGCATCCAGCACCTTGTCGGATATCCCCATCTCCTCGGCTATGGCCCTGGCATGCTCTATGACATGAGTTCCCTTCACGCCCAGTTGATAGGCGATCTGGTCTATTATCGTTTCACCTGCGAAAAGGGCAAACTCCTGATACATGACACCCAGGGTTCGCCGCACATTCATCCTCTCAGGGGAGTAGCTCAGCATATCCACCCATTTGCCATCATGCCGGTAGGAGACGCTTCCATTATCCGGCAGCCTCACACCCTGCATTATCTTGAGCAGCGTGGTCTTTCCTCCGCCGCTGTTTCCTATAATGGATGTTATCTCTCCTTCATTGATGTCCAGATTTAGGTTCTTCATAGCGAGGACGTTGAGAACCTCTCCTGTGCTGACCAGGCAGCACCTCTTAGAGAGGTCTCTCACCCGTATGAGCGGTTCGGCATGGGGCCGGGCTGCCAGGGGTGCAAGCTCTCCTATGCCGGCCATGAACTTCTCCAGCACCTGCTCGGGCTTACCATCGGCCACAATCTCTCCATTCTCAAGCCAGATCAGCCTGTCTGCCAGATACCTGTGGATCTCAGGCAGGTGAGAGACCACCACGATGGTCAGGTTCAATTCCCTTCTCACATTCTTGATGGCGTCCAGCACCTCCTGCTTGGTGGCAGGGCAGGCCATGGTGGCAGGCTCATCCAGCAGCAGAATCTTTGGCTTTTTGGCGAGCTGCCTCGCAATGATCAGCCTCTGTTTCTCCCCGCCGCTCAGGATGGTGGCCAGATGATTGGCCTTTTTCTCCAGCCCCACCAGGCGCAGGTAGTACATGGCCTCATCATACATCTGGTTATAATCGGGATCTTCGGGAATGGGAAGCACCTCATAGCCAGTTTTGCGGGAGTAGACCCTCCGCACCACATTCATGAGTGCGCTCTCCGTCCAGAGGGCAAAGTCCCTCTGCAGGTGTATGGCTGTCAGGGCCATCTGCGCCCGCTTCACCTCCGGGCTGCAGCTGGGGGTGATGGCGATCCCGTCCATGACGATCCTGCCGGAGTCGAAGTCCTCCATCCCCCTCAGGATCTTCATGAGGGTGCTCTTGCCCCCTCCGCTCTTTCCCACCACCCCCAAGATCTCGCCGGGCCTTGTGGAAAAGCTGATGCCCTTCAGGGCAGATATCTCCCTGTCTTTGAGCCTGTACGATTTTGAAAGGTTCTCAATCTGCAGCAATGCCATATCCTCCTATCTCACCTTAGCTCCCGTCTCGACTGGCGTGTCCGGCCTGAGCAGAACCGCGGCTCCTGCGACATCTGCCGCCAGGAGCATGGCCTGTGACTCTATGCCGAAGAGCCTGGCAGGCTTGAGGTTGGCCAGGACCACAACCTGCGTTCCCACCAGCTTCTCCGGCTGGTAGGAGCCGGCGATTCCCGCCACTACCTGGCGCGTCTCTCCCCCTATGTCGACCATCAGCTTTAACAGCTTATTCGAGCCCTTGATGCATCTCGCCTCCTTTATCTCACCGATGCGGATATCCAGGGCTTCGAAGTGCTCGTAGGGTATCTCTGCCTTCCTCGCCGGGGCCTTGCCCCCTGCTGCCGCCTTCTTTATCCTCTCCTGGAATATGCCGTCCAGTTCCCTGACGGATGCATCCTCCAGCCTGGAGAAGAGTATCTCCGGCTTGCCCAGTGGCGCGCCTTCGCTCAGGGGCACGCTCGTCTCCAAAAATCGCATATCAGCCACATCGCCCGGCATGCCCAGCTGCCTCCAAGCGCTCTGCATCTTGGAGGGCATGAACGGCTGCATGAAGAGAACCAGAGCCTTGGCGATCTGCAGGCAGCTTCTCAGTACTGCTCCCGCGGATGCGGTGTCGCCCTTGATCAGCTTCCATGGCTCGTGGCTCTGGAAGTAGATGTTTCCGTAGTCAGCGAGGCTCATGATGCTGTCTGCAGCCTTCTTGAACTCATACTCCTCAAGGCTTGCTTCAACCACATGCTGCGTCTGCTCGATCCTGGCCGTGACAGCCGGATCGATCTCGCCCTGGGGGACCTTTCCAGAGAAGTTCTTGACAGAGAATGTGAGGGCGCGGTTGAGGAAGTTGCCGAAGGCACCGACAAGCTCAGTGTTCACCTTGTCTGCGAATATCCTCCAGGAGAAGTTGACCTCCTTGTTGTGGGCGGTATAGCTGGCCAGATAGTAGCGCAGCAGGTCGGGATGCAGCCCTCTCTCCAGGTAGTCGTCCTTGACCCAGATGACATTGCCCCTGGACTTGGAGAACTTCTTGTCATCGATCTTGAGCATTCCCGAGGCCACCACGGCAGATGGCAGTGTGTAGCCCGCCCCCTTGAGCATGGCCGGCCAGAATATGCAGTGGTGGTATACTATGTCCCCGCCTATGAAATGAATTATCCTGGCCCCGTCCATCCAGTAGCTCCTCCAGTCGCGGCCGTTTTTGGCGCACCACTCCTCTGTGAAGGCGATGTAGCCTATGGGGGCGTCCACCCAGACATAGACCACCAGCTCTTCATGCCCCGGGAACTTTACCCCCCAGGCCATGTTGCGGGTGATGCACCAGTCCTTCAGCTCCTGGCGAACCCACTGTTCGGCATAATTGCGGGCTGAGGCTGTGCCCCCAAGCCCCTCAAGATATTCCAGCAGAAAGTCCTTGAACGCAGAGAGCTTGAAGAAGTAATGGACCTGCTTTCTGTACTCCGCCCGTCCTCCGCAGACCTTGCAGACGGCGTTCTTGATCTCGCCCGGCTCCAGGTGGCGGCCGCAGCCCATGTCGCACTCGTCGCCACGTGCGGGCTTTCCGCAGTAGGGGCATTCCCCCTCGACATATCTGTCCGGCAGGAAGCGCTCGCACCTGGGGCAGTAGGCAAGCTCAATCTCCCTGGGATAGACATAGCCGCCCTGCATGAGGGCCTTTACAATCTCCTGTGTGCGGTGGTGGCATTCCGGATCGTCAGTATCCCCGAAGAAGTCGAAGTCAATGCCCATTCCCCTGAAGACCTGGTCGAAGTGCTGGTGGTACATGTCTACGAGGGCCCTGGGAGAGAGGCCCTGAGCCTCGGCATTGACCACAATGGGGGTGCCGTGGGCATCTGATCCGCAGACGAAGAGCACGTCTTCTCCCATTTTTTTCAATCCTCGCACAAATATATCCGCTGGTACGTATGTTCTCAGGTGGCCTAGGTGACAGGGCCCGTTGGCATAGGGCAGGCCGCAGGTTACAAGGATGGGCGACGACAATGAAAACACCTTCTGCGCTTATGATGCAACAGGCAGATATAGCTTTCCGGCGGTGGCGGCCTGCCCAGGACAGTTCCTGGATAAAGTGTATATAACTGAATGATTAGTATTAAATTCAACAGTCATGTCCCGGACGGTAGAGATCCGGAGCTAAAGAATGAAACGGGGGTATCAAATGAGATTAATTGTCATGGCGCTTCTTTTTGCCCTGGTCACTGGCGTATGCCAGGCCAGCGTCTTGCAAGGAGGAGACGAAAACGCAACATTGGTGCTCATCGGAGCCCATAGAATGCCAAACCTGGCAGACGAGAACGGCACAACTGAGATCCTGAAGGTGGATGTCGGCCTGATGGGGGCGGACAACGCCACATACCAGCTGCTGGATGCGGATAACAACTGGATGGAGCCCTACAAATACATCCAGTTATCATCCGGAAGGCAGGACATTTTCTTCCTCATTCCTTCGGACAGCCTATTCAAGCTGATCAATGTGACACCCGCTGGCGGCAAGCCCATTTACTTAAACTGGTGGGCGACCCCCAAGGGCAGCAGCAATAAGGTGATAGTGAGGTACTATGGCATCACCGACTGGCAGATGAGTGACTATGAGCAGGGGATAGTGGTTCAGGTGCGTGTGCAGAACAACGGCACTGAGAGTATAACTGTGACTCCGGAGAACTTCACTTTGTTTGATCAGTGGGGCTGGCCTTACTATCCCACAGCTGGATTCGATTCGGAGGTTGTGGCCCCAGGTGAAGCTCAAAGCGGCAGGGTGCTGGTAGGATTTACCGGTGTCTCTCTCCAGAGCAGGCCTGCTGCCCTGGCCTACGACTACAACACCCCTGATCAGGTCGTCATCGACTTTGAAAGGGATTTTGTGCCTCTCTCAGATGAGCTGGTATACGGATCTGCTGCCACCAATGCCACCGCTGCCGCAGCTCCTCCGGCGGCAGCCGAAGAGCCAGCAAGTAGCAGCCTCTCCATCAAAGACCAGCTGGCAGAGAGCCGGGAGCGGCTCAATGCCACAAAGCAGAATCTGGCTTCCCAGACGTCTGAGAGCACCAGCGTCCCATCCTCCAGGGATGACATCTGAAGATACAGCAGGAGGTATGCTATAGATGAGATGGCTGGCTTTGGCTCTGCTCGTGCTCCTGGCAGCGGGAGCGTCCCAGGCGTATCCGCTTTACGGGGGCAATGGTGCCGTTAACTGCACAGTCTTCGGCATATTCAAAGACCCCTCCTCAGGAGAGTCAAAAACGATCCTGACAGTTGATCTGAGCCTGATCAGAGTCAATGCCAGCAATTCGGTACCTGTAGCCGCCAGCTTCCAGCTCACAGATGGAAACGACCGGGTCTTCGATATCGCTCAGGCTTACTGCCGCGATCTGGATCGGGAAAGGCGTCTGATTGCCTTTCTCGTGCCCAAAGAGACCATCGCCCGCATTTTGACTGTGAGCCCGTCCCCGGGCCAGTCGGCGGGAGATCAGTTCTCCATCCGCTTTCCGGAGCTGCTCAACATCAGCAATGAGAATGTGACCCTTCTCTACTATGGAATGCAGCGCTCGATAGTCAATTCAAATAAAAAGACAGTGGAGCTGGATGTCTCCCTGACCAACAACGGCTCTGAGAAGCTCTCAATTGATGCTGGAAACTTCACATTGAAGGATCAGTGGGGCTGGATTTATAAGAGCAGCGAGTATGACAGCTTCGGCAGAAAGGGCCTGTCTGCCGCGGTCCTGCAGCCCAACGAGACTGTCAGGTCCGGCCTGATCTTCGCCTCCCTCTCCCCCATGAGCCGTCCGGCTGAGCTGGTTTACAGATACACCGATGGCACCACTTATTCGCTGAACATAGATGAAGAGGCAGGCATCAACGCCGGCCTTCTCCAGCCCAGAGAATGCATCGATTGCAACAAGCCGCAGGAGGAAGAGTCCGACTCCAGCCTGGCCGGCTCCATCAAGGCCACAAAGGCCCGGCTGGCAAAGGTCAAAAAATCCAACAGCAGTGAGGAAAAAACAGAGCCCAAAGGGAGGGATGAGCTGTGAGCGGGAAAGAAGCGACCGGGAAGGATGGAGGAAAAGAGGATGCCGATGAAAAGGAGCAGCTGATCCAGGAAGAGGATGAGTACGGCTGCCTGCTCGTCTACCGGCGTGGTCCAAAAAGAATGCGCCTGCCGAAAAGAAGAGCAAGTGGGAGGTGCCGGTATACCTCTAGATCCTTTTCGTCAACTACCACGGCCTGAAGGCCGTAGCTTGTAGCTAGTGATCAGCTCGCTACGATTGGCTGGTTGACAGACAGCCTGCTACGATCAGATCTGCTGAAGGTAGCGATAAATGATAATTTTTCATCTGCGCCGGGCAGGCGGAAATCGCATTCCCATTTTCTCTATCATAAGTTTCAATTCGGCGGGCAGCTTTGATTTTGGGGTGTATGATTTATATATCAAGAGACGTGGAGGAATAAAACTTCCTCATAAAAGGTCGCATCCGATCCTTCATGAGCTGGCTACGGCAAGGAGTGTGAAAGAGGAGACTCCCCTGGTTTATATGTCGTGAGGTCGCGAAATTGACAGCGTCTGCATCCAGAAGCATGGCCGAGAAGGCAAAGGAGCTGCTTTCCGTTCAAGGCAACGGCCAGCCGCGCAGCGGGATGGACGAAAAGGATAAAAAGAACGGGGGCGGGGCTTTCTGGTGGAAGTGGGAGCCGGGATTTCATCTGACCGACCTTCCTGCCTCCCCCATCCCTCTGGAGCATGAAAAGACTCTGGAGAAGCCCAAGATCACCGTCATAGATTACGATGAGCGGCATTATCACGAGGCAGAGGTCAAAGATGTCGAGGAGTGCTTCCGCTTCAAAAATCAGCCTTCTGTGACCTGGATCAATATCGACGGCCTGCACCAGATGGACGTGCTGGAGAAGCTGGGCTCATGCTACGGAATTCATCCCCTTGTCTTAGAGGACATTCTCACAGACCAGCGCCCCAAGATCGAGGACTATGATGACTACATATTCATAGTCCTCAAGATGCTATATTATGATGAGAATAAGGATAATAAAATAGACGAACAGGATGAATACGATCTGGGAGACACGAATCTGGATATGGACCAGGTGAGCATGATCCTGGGTCCAAATTTCATAATTTCATTTAAGGAGAAGGAGGTCGACGTATTCAATCCCCTGCGGGACCGGCTGCGCACCGCCAAGGGGCGGATCAGAAGGCAGGGGGCGGATTATCTGGCCTATTCCATGATCGACTCCATCGTCGATCACTACTTCCTGATCATGGAGAAGCTGGGAGACCGCTTCGAGGAGCTCGAAGATGTAGTGGTCTCCAACCCCCAGCCGGATGTCCTGCCGGTCATATACAATCTCAAGCGCGACATGCTCTTTCTCCGAAAGTCTGTCTGGCCCCTGCGGGAGGCCATCAGCAAGATGCAGAGGACTGACTCTCACCTGGTCTCGGAGACAACCAAGATCTACCTGCGCGATGTCTACGACCACACCATCCAGGTGATAGAGAACATCGAGACCTTCCGGGATATGTCCGCCTCACTGCTGGAGACGTATCTCTCCAGCCTCAGCAACAAGCTTAACGAGGTCATCAAGCTGCTCACCATCATCTCCACCATATTCATGCCCCTGACATTCGTGGCCGGGGTCTACGGCATGAACTTCAGGTTCATGCCTGAGCTGGAGTCGCCCTGGGGATACCCGGCCGTTCTCATTCTCATGCTGCTGGTGGTGGTGGTGATGCTGGGCTACTTCCACAGGAAGGAATGGATTTAGGATGGAGATGTCTGGCTATCAGCCGCCCAGTATCTTCTCGCAGCGCTGCACAACTCTCTCCAGAATATCCATGTCATAGGGCTGGTGCACCGGCACCAGGATATCCGCCTCCATTCCTGAGGAGTCGGGGGCAGCAGTGAGGCCGCCCTCCTGCACAGTGATGTGCAGGTCGCGGGCCAGTTCCTCGATCATGGGGGTGAGGGGCCGGACAGGGCGGGCTGATGCTGCCCTCTGCCGAAAATTCATCAAAAGCGAATCGATCTCCGCAGCCAGAGGCTCGACGTCCCCGGCGCCGGCCGTCCGGCAGATCACCTCAGCGCTCTCCTTGAGCTGGGAGAGGGTGCGCACTCCCGCCTCCATCATCCGGCCGCTGTAATTCTCCTTCACCCTCTCCGCATATCCCGGGGCCAGGATGAGCAGGTCGATCTCCTTCAGGCGGGCGATGTCCTCCTCAGAGGGGCGGTAGGGGTTGACCACAATGTAGTCCAGCGCCAGCCGCCGGGCCAGGCTCTCGTACATGGGGGAGACTCCTATCAGAATTCTGTCCTGCAGGAGGGCTTTCCTGATGGACTGAGGATCGCCGGAGACTATGCCGAAGTAGTCGGCAAAGCCGGGGGTGGTGGTGAGCAGCTTTGTGTGACCGGCCTTCTCGGCACTTATCAGCCCCCTCTTCTCCAGCTCCCTTACGTGCTCATAGCTCTTGTTGCCGCGGATTTTGACCAGCTCGCTCTGCTTGATGGGCTGCTTGTAGGCTATGATGGCGAGGGTGCGGATGAGTGGAGCCTCGATCTCTTTGGGAGCGCAGGAGACGACCTGCCCGGCCAGCCGCGGGACAACCTGCATAAAGTAGCCCTCTCCTATGCTCTTGATCTCTATGCCTGAGCCGCGGGCGGCGTATTCGGCTGCCAGGTCGCCGGCCATGGCCCGCGCCCGCTCCACAGACAGCCCGGAGAGGTCGGCCAGCTCCCTCAGGCTTAGGGTCTTTCCTGAGGCAAAGAGGGCGGCTTCGATCACAGCTTTGGCCTGGGAATCGGAGGTGAGAATCATTTGTGAGTGCAGTCGTCTTCAAAGGGATTTAAGTTTGCGCTTGCGTATTCTCCTGTCCTCATCAGCATGCATCATTTCTGGGCATAATTTTTATCTTCCCTGCTGGCATCAGAGTGTCTCCGATGGATTCAGGCGGAATATTGAATGATGTGGCAGAGAGTGAGGAGAGAAAGGCTGCCGGCTTCGGCGGGAGGGTGGCCGGCCAGGCAGGCGCTGAGCGGATTGTTGCGCTGCCGGCAGCGGTCGCATCGCTGGTGGCTGTGGCCATAGGTGTGATATTTCTCATATTCGCCCTGCCATCTCTTGGCGGGCGGGGGGCATTCGACTACTTCTTCTCCCAGGGTGCGGGAGGTCTGCTCATAGTCCTGCTGGGGCTCGCAGGAGGGCTGGGGGCGGCGCTGGCAGCTGAGAGCCCGCGGCTGGAGTATGCCATGGCAGCTCTGCTGGCCGCAGCCGGCCTGGCCGTTCTGGTCGTCCTGGCTGCCTTCAGGGAGTGGCCGGCATGCCTCGCCGCCCTGGCTATCATATCGGCTGCTGCCTTCAGCCTCTCAATGCAGCGCAGAAGGCTCGCGGCTGGGGCAGGGCATAAAGAGCGGGGCAGTCATGCCGCATCCTTTCTGATTCTCTTCGCCGGCCTGACGGGCTTTCCCCTCTGCCAGGCGGCCATCACACTGCTGCCATACGGCTGGAAGGCCTGGTCCATATGCGGAGTGCTTTTCATCTTCAGCGGCCTGTATTTTGCCGCCCCAGGCGTCTTCTCCGGGCTGCCGCTCCTCTCCCAGCCGGAGGGGAAGAGCAGGAGAGGTGTCCACGCCCTCTATGCCCTGCTCAGCCTGGCAGCCATCATCATCTCAGTGGCTGCGCTCGGCCATCTCCCCCAGCAGGCCGGACCCCTGTCACCTGCACCGGCAGTGGGAAATGCGGCTGAATTTCAGGAGAGGGCAGCCGATCCACAGGATTCGGACTGCGGCTGCAAAAACAGCTCATCCTCCGGAAAGGCCGGGCTGCTTGCTGCGATCTTAGAGGAGAGGACGGATCCAGCTGGCTGGCAGGAACGGAGATCAGAAGGCGGACGGAATGGCAGCCTGCTGCGGCAGCAAGCGGAGATCCTCTCACCCGGGGATGCGCGCACATTTCCCCATGGCGAGCCGGTGCTCTTTCAGGCAGGCGGCAGCCCTGCCGCCGCAGGCGAGTCCAGGCAGTACATCTGGCAGTCCAGCCGCGACGGGATCATCGGCAGGAACGAGTCTTTTACAAGGGAGGACCTCAGCTTAGGCTGGCACAATATCACGCTGACTGTGATCCACACAAACTCCAGCGCATCCACCACTGCCTATGTGCAGATTGGCATTGCTGCGCCCTGGGTATGCGGAAATGTCAGCCCGCGGCCCAAATACTATCCTATGGACACTCCATGCAAAGACATCTGGCCCAATGGCACTGCCGAGTGCCAGGAGGTGGAGGTCTGCCATCCCGACCTGGACTGGATCATCGATGAGGCTGTGGACTGCTGTGACGGCACCGCCCTGCCCGGCTCCGCCTGTGCAAAAGCCTGCGCTGGAGCGGATGGCGACAGGAAGAGGTGCCGGGGGCTGTACATCATCAACTCCCTGGGGCCGGATGCCGTTTATATGCAGGGGTACGCCCTTTTCAAGGCCTGCTGCTCTGGTTTTCCTGAGTGCTCCAGGATGTGCCTGGAAAACCTCAGTGGAGAGTGCGTATTCCGGGAGGGCTACAACAAAAACGTCTCCGGCCTCTCCTGCTGGCCTGGGAAGGAGGGAGTCAAAGCCTGGCAGTCGGACACGAACATGAGCGAGAACAGCGCTGTGATGGGGCTCTATCCCGCCCACGCCACAATCAACATACTGCAGACGGGGGTGTGCAACGACTACTCAGCCGCCCTGACCACGCTTCTGCGCAAGGCCGGGTACAATGAGGGCGAGGTCTTCAGCACCTCCAGCACGGGATACGATCTGCCCCTCGTCGGATATCACCCAGGCCATGCCTACAACCTGGTGCGGCTGCCTGGCGACAGCCAGTACCACGTGGTGGACACGACAGGAAACGGAGCGGGCATCAACCTGGACGGCCTGCCCGGCTACTTCCGCTTCACAGGGTGCTTCATGGGCCAGCCGGTGCAGCTCAGGGTGCTGGACTGGTGGATAGGCTACTGCAGCAAGCTCTCCGCCCACAGCTTCAACGATGCCGGATACTTCCACACGCCTGATCAGGAGAGCATCTGCGGCTGCCCTGAGAAGACGAGGAGGTACTATTGAGGCATCCTTGCAGAACTCTACAACTTCCCCTTTGCAGGAAATGAGCAATAGGCTGATTTGCGGGAGCTGCAGCCTCTATTCATCCGGTCTTTAAATCGCCTTCAATTGCCCGTCTATTCTCTTAATCTCATTGGCGCACTCCGCCAGCCTCTCCAGCAGCAAAGAGCGCTGCTTTTTCAGCTCCTCTCTGCAGAGAGTGATAGTATAATTGCATCCCTCTGTCATGGTATGTCAACTTCCCTTCATTTATTGTATTCTATGCTCGCATCGGCCGGGGCAAACTCTGCAGCCTCTTCGCGGATGCGGCCGCCATCCGGTCAAGAATCCAGCTCTAGAAGCCCGATCTGGCAAGGATCACCACCAGGCATAGGCCGATTGCCGCTCCCAGCGCAAGCATCGCTTCCACCATCAATGCCTGCAAGTTCGCATGACCATATCCTTTTTTGACCAGGCTGCTGGAAGAGCTCCTCGCTATCCTGTCACCTGTCAAAAGGCAGTCTGCATCTAATGTTTCGAATTCGTTATCTATTGATTTCCTTGCTACCATTTTCCTGTTTCCTTAAATTGGCCGCCCATAGAGGCGATATGTATGACCGACCCTGCTGCAAAGAGAATGAACAACGACACCCAACCCAAGCAAAACGCAGGATTGGGCCTTACAGGCCGGATCTCTTTATAGATGCATCTAAGGATGCACCAGTGCCGTGCTCCAGATAAAAAGTGAACTCTATGAGCTTCGACATGATATTAACCTTCCCGCGCATTGTATATTAATTTTGCTGTTCAGGACTCTACAGTTCAGGCCTATACACAATTTAAATAGCCGCATCTTCAATGCCATCCCTGTGATCGCCCAGCCAGATTTCGCCAGGAACGTCCTTCCCCACCTCTCCAGCCTGGAGGGGGATGAGGCAGGAGCCGATCCAGCCGAGGTATCGAGAAGGTACGGCATCCCTGTGGAGAGGATAGTGGTCCTGAGCCGCAACGAAAACCCCTACGGACCCACTCCTCAAGTCCGGCAGGCCCTTCTGGATGTGCCCCTCAACCGCTATCCGGACAGCAGGCCATTCATCAAGGCCCTCTCCAGGTACACCGGCTCTCCAGCGGAGAGCATCGTCACCGGCGCGGGCATGGATGAGATCATCACAACAGCCTGCCGCATATTCCTCGGGCCATCGGATAAGGCGGCCATCCCATACCCCACATACAGCCTCTATGCCCTGGCGGCGCAGCTCTGCGGGGCGGCTCCGCTATACTACCCCAGAAGGGATGACTTCTCTGTAGATGAGATCCCCTGCGGGGCGAAGATGGCCTTCATCTGCTCTCCCAATAACCCCACGGCAAACGCCCTCTCAGAGGAGAGCGTCCGGGCCATGCTGGAGAGCACTGATGCAGTTGTATTTCTGGACGAGGCCTATGCCGAGTTCGCAGGGAAAAGCCTGGAGGGGCTTGTGCGGGAGTACGACAACCTGATCGTAGGCCGCACACTCTCCAAGGCCTTCGGCCTCGCAGGCCTGCGCCTCGGCTATGCCCTGGCCCCGCCCTGGATTGCAGAGCTGTACAGGCGCGTGGCACCCCTATTTTCCGTCACCAGCCTCTCTCTGGCAGCGGGCGTCGCTGCCCTGCAGGACCTCGAATGGATGCATGGCTGCGTGCAGAGGATCGCTGCTGAGAGGGAGAGGATGCGCCGCCGCCTGCCCGGAGCCTATCCCTCCCAGGCCAACTTCCTCTATGTCCGCACAGAGGGTGGCTCGAAGGATGTGGCAGAGCAGCTGCTCGAAAACGGCATTATCGTGCGTGACTGCAGCTCCTTTTCCGGCTGCGGGGAGCACTGCCTGCGGGTCACTGTGGGGCTAGAGCAGGAGAACGACAGGCTTCTCGAGGAGATGGAGAGGGCGGCTGGAGGAGACGTGTGAGCCGGGAGCCATGGCAAGAAGTCCAGAAGCGCTTTGCCGAATATGCAATGGCTGGTGACGTTTTCGCGACAGAGAGCACAGAGACAAGCTTCATTCTACTGGCTCTTCGCTATTTCCTGTGGGTAACCTCATGATATCTATTTTGGTATCATGATGCAACTTCACTTATTACTCCGACTTGAGAGGCGGTTGGCATTGATATTATGATGATTGGCGGTCTCCCGGCAATTTAGCTATAACTTGGATTGTGTCTCGGGATTCCAGTTTACCCACACAAAACAGCGAGGAGCCATTCTACTGATCAATTTTAAGGATAATTGTTTCGATAGCATGCGTCTAGCATCTGATAAGATTTGAACATAATCGTCTATATCATTCTTGAAGGGCATGGCTAGTCGTGCCTGAGAATTAAAGAGGCAATTCGAGATCGAACATGAGGGTGAAAAAAGACATGAGATCAAGAACAAAAGCGAGCGACTTGACGGCTGCGCGCATTTTAAGGGCGTGCGCGAACGGTGCGATCGAGACACGAGTTGTGCATCAGTCAAGCCCAAATTCAGTGAAGATGATATCTTATCTGATCCTGATCGACGAGGGGCTCATTGATGTGGTGGATGAGGGATTCAGGATTGTCCATAAGGCTACACCGAGAGGGTTGGAGCGGATGGAAAAGCTCGAGCGCCAAAATGCAGATGCAGATAAACTAATGGCGGAGACGGAGATCTGCCCGCACGTCTGCTGCTACTGAGAGATGTCAATCAACTCCCCGTCCGCATCGACCTCCACCCGGGTGCCGCTCTTTATTCTCATGACAGCCTCCGGCACCCTGTCCACCAGAGGAACGCCGCTGATGATGGCCCCAACCGCCACAATGGGCTCTGAGCGCAGGTTGATCATGGCAGCGGGGGCGAGATTCAGCCGCTTGAGCCGGTATATGACGTACGAGCCCACTGTCGAGCCCTTGCCGCATGGAAAGATCAGCACCCTTCCGGCCACAGACTGGCCGAAGAGCTCGTGAGCCGGGTCGACCACCCTTCCAGTTTTGGGGTCGACATTTCCCAGGAAGGATATGGGCTCCCCGGTCACAAGCGCCTCTCCTTCTGCCCGCCCGGGGGCCACGCGGTGGCACTTTATATGCATTACAGCCGCCTCCCGTCAGAGAGGGCCGCCTCTATACACTCCTCCAGGCCGGCGTATCCCGCCCGGACCCCAGCCAGGCCGGGCAGGTAGGCCAGAGCCTTTCCCGAGCATGTCAGCATTTTAGAAAACCTCTCTGCAGCCGGCGAGACCACCATGCATGTATCGCAGAAGACGCGCGCCCCGCTTTCCTCGATGGCCGCCACCAAATGTGGATTGGCCTCGGCGGTCCTGCGGGCGGTGCAGATCCATAGCTCCTTTTTCACCCTCCTGCCAGAGAGCAGCCGGGCGGCCCTCTCCAGCTCCTCCCTGGAGCAGTGGGGGCATCCGATGGCCACGGCATCGCAGCCGTCCGCGGGGTGCTGCTCATAGACCTCATCGATATCCTCTCTATCCAGGCTGATCCTCTCCACCTGCGCCTGCTGAGCAGCCATACCGGATGAGGCCGCAGGGGGAGGAGGGGTCACATCCTCCACGTAGTAGAGGGCAACCGATCCGGTGGCTGCCATGGCCGCCCCAAGAGCCTTCAGCTCGTCTCCCCGGGGATGGGAGCGCAGCCGGAAGAGGGGCACTCCGTCCCTGACAATCCCTCCAGCCAGAAATCCCAGAGCTCCGAAGTCGGAGCTCTTGAGGTCTGCCTGAACATCGATCAGATGCGTCGGAATCCGGTTTTCGTCCAGATGATAGCCGTAGAGGGCTGTCTTTCCCACAAGTGCGGCGGCCAGGGCGGAGGGGCCGCCCTCCCGGTTGCTGCGGGCGCCGATCACCGAGTTGGCATAGGATACGGCAGAGGACTCGCTCCATGCCAGATGATCGCCGCGAGCCGCCAGGCTGTCATATATCTGATAGGGTGTGCATGTGCAGTCAACGGACACGCCCAGCCTCTCATAGGCCTGGACCACCGCTCTCTGCCTCTCTGCGAATCCCTCATCAATTCCCATCTCCCTCCATCTGAGAAGGTCCATTCCAGCCGGATTGAGTATGCTGGGCACAGCCACCCGGCCCTGCAGCCCGGAGATCCACTCAAGCCCTGCAGGCCCGATGTTCTTGTAGGAGACGCCGGCGATCTGCACAGATCTCACAGCCACCAGCCCCTCAGCGCCGTAGATATCTCCCAGCGCCACCAGTATCTGCATCATGCGGGCCAGGGTCTCGCCCCTCTCTCCCTGATAAACGGCTTCCTCCTCGCGGGACAGGTACATGATGCAAAGGCTCCACTTTCCGTTGATAAAACTATTGAATACTGCCCGCTCAGCCCCTCAGCCTGCCCCTGGCCAAAGAGGCGAATGCCCCCACCAGGCAGAGGGCGGAGAAGACTGCAAAGGCCACCCTCACTGCAGCCAGAAACTGAGGATGGTACTGGGGCGTGACCTGTACTGCCCCCAGGTAGAGGGAGAAGACCATCATGGCGAAGCTCATGCTTGAGAGCTGCCCCACCATCCGCATGGTCCCAAGCGTCGCCGACCCAACGCCATAGTGACGGGGCTCAATGGAGGACATTATGGCGTTGGTATTTGGGGAGGTGAAGAGGGCCAGGCCGAGGCCGAGGGCGCAGAGGCATGCAGCCACGAATCCCAGGCTCGTCTCCTCTCCTAGGAGTGTGAGGGCAAGCACTGCGGCGGTGGTAACTGCCATTCCCGCTGAGGCCAGCAGGCGGGGCTCAATGCGGTCGGAGAGCTTTCCCGTGTAGGGGGAGAAGACTGTCATCACCAGGGGCTGGGCTAGAAGCACCATTCCCGCCTGGTCCGGCTCCAGGCCCCTGATGTACTGCAGGTAAAGGCTGAGCATGAAGGTTATGGCGAATGTGGCGGCATAGCTGATCAGCGCCGCTAGATTGGAGAATGCATAGACGCGGTTCTGCCGGAAGAGGAGCACGTCCAGCACAGGACTTTTGACCCCGGACTCCCACCGGATGAGCAGCAGAAACGTGGCGGCTCCCAGCAGCACAAGGGCCGCACCCTGCCAGCCCGGCATGAGGGTCAGGCCGTACATCAGCGCCACCAGCATCAGGCTGTATATGACCGAGCCTGTCAGGTCGAAACTCTCATCGCTGGCCCCAGCCCACTCCCCCTTCAGCTTCCACAGCCCCAGGAGCAGGGGGATGAGGCCCAGTGCCACATTGACCAGAAAGAGGCTTCTCCAGCCGAAGTAGCGGGTGAGAAGGCCCCCCAGATAGGGCCCCAGGGACAGGCCCAGATAGACTGTGGCGGAGTTGATCCCCAGTATCTTGCCCCTCTCCTGCACGGGAAAGACGTTGACCAGTATGGCCGTTCCCGTTCCGAAGATCATGGAGCAGCCAAAGCCCTGCAGCACTCGCGAGACCATGAGCATGGCAGCGCTGGAGGCGGTGAACGCCAGCAGGGAGGAGATGGTGAATATAAATAGGCCGGTCAGGAAGATCTTTTTCATGCCGAATATGTCAGCCAGCTTTCCGAAGGGCACCATGAAGACGGCAGCAGCGAGCAGGTAGCTGGTGGCAATCCAGCCAAGCAGTACGGCGTTCATGGAGAACTCCGCACCTATGGCCGGCAGGGCGATGTTGATGGAGGAGGCCATGAAGGGTGGGACGAATGATGTCAATGTGGCTATGACCAGAGCGCATCTTCTGATATCGGCGGGAGGGCAAACTGTCATTGCCCGCTTCAATTGAAGGACAACGGGATTAATCTTTGCCCTATTCTACAGCGGCATTTTCTCTTAGATGCAATAAGTTCATGCTATCTCAATATCACAAAAATATTTATCATTAAAAACCTTAAGATATATGGTCTGTTTAACAAGGTGAAAGGATATGAGCGAATTAGGATCTGAACCAAGCCGCCTGTGGATAGCGCCACTGAATTTCGATACTGCCACGGGAGCAACTGAACTTAGAGATCTTCAGACATACATATCTGAATTATCAGAGGCTGAGCTGAATTCCTCAGCGATGGGGACTTCCGAAAAGAATCCCTCTTTAAACGTCTCCAGATTTTATTCAGGAGACCCCATCACAGTCACCCTCCGGGGGGTGATGATCCGGGAGAGCGAAGATCCAAAGTATCGCAAAGGCTTACATGGAGAATTGCATCCATTTAAAAACGGAAAAACCAATGACATTCTCATCACCACCAGCTACCAGTTCGGGACCGATCCCAAGGTGGAAAAGATCCATTTCATGGAGAAGGATGCAAATCTCGGCTATTTCGACAACTTCCGAAACCGCAGAATACTGGCCATGCGGGACTTCAAAGATCTGGACGAATCCCTCATGCTAGATATCAAGATCTATGACATCGACAAAATGGATTCCGATTTCCTGGCGGCCTCCAAAAACCTGGCAAATAGCGCTATCGCCTCCATCCCAGTTCTATATCAGTATTCGATTCCATTGAATATGGCGGCAGGAGTAATAGAATCCGGATTCAAAATGCTCGACGAACTGGATCCTCATGACTCAATTATAGACGAGCACATCGATTTTGATGCATCCGAAGCGGGGACGGGCCATTCCCTTCTACAGCAGGGATACTATGTGATCATGAGAGATCGAATGACTGCCAGAGATGTCCGTTATCTGAAGCTTGTTGGGGATGAGTTGAGGCTTTTCAGGTCCGATATGTCTGAGTTCGAAGCCTGCAGCTATGTCATAATAGAAGTGAGCAAGACGTTCAAGCTGAGCCCTGTAGAGGAGATTGATGAAAAAGCGGCAAAACTGGCCTCGGAGCTGTCCGGAAAAGGGCAGAGCGGCAAGGCTGCCCTGGAATTCCTGCGCGATACAATGAAGACATATGAGAACTTCCGAAAGCTAGAGCGCATCAAAGAATTGTCCCAGAGATCTGTCCTCACCCCATCTGAGAAAACGCTGCTGGAGGATCTGAAGAAAGATCCGGAGATAGCTGACTATATAAAATAAATTTAATTTATTATTTTTCTCTACCAATAATCTCTCAAAGCATCTTTTACCTGTTGCGCTCCCCTCATCGCTTCAGAGGAGAGAAGACGGAACGGAAGCAGACCTATCATGTCTTCAATGTACATGGCCTTCAGCAGCATGAGATGCATCGTCCTGCATTCCTGCCCCGGGGACAGCTCTTGCACATCTTCTGCCATCCTCCCGGCTCTCGCCTGTGCCATGGAGATGCTTTCGCCTAGTATGGCCGCAGCCTCATGCATCTGAACGGGCCGGACCTCAGCGTCCTGGTAAATGATCCTCCCCAGCTCCAGGAAGGCCTCTATAAAAACGCTGAACGCCGACGTATCTTCGTCACAGCGGCCGTGCGTGGCGGCGTATCCGCAGCCGCTGCAGGATCTGTCCCGGCCGTACTGGATGCAGAAGGGGCATGTGGCGGGCCGGGCGGGCAGATGGCCGAGCATGGTAAGAGAGAGGGCCCGGGCGAACGTGTGCGCCTCTTTGGAAGAGACGCCCTTCAGTCTGCGTGAGAAGATGCCCGCCCAGCAGGACAGCTCCCGGCAGCCCTCTGCCACGGCGGCTGCAGCCTGCTCGAGACATGCTGCATCTATTGCGGCAGCGGCAGAGAGAAGCTCCTGCTCCCTTTCGGTCATCTTCGCCTCCTCACTTTTCCCCATCCCGCTTTTTTCTTGTCGGACCAATCAATAGCCCTTCTCTGTGCGGGTCATATTGTTGCAGAACTTGAACCTGTCCCTGTCCTTATCCTGCATCATCACATAGCCGATCCTCCGGTCGTCCAGGTGCTCTGCATACTCCTCCTGGGCGTCCTCCCTGCAAGAGGAGCATGCCCCGCGGGGAATGGAGACGCAGAATGCGCTGTTCAGCACTCCGTAGCCCCGCTGGGCGGAGGTTGTAATCGTCATGTACCCGGCGCAGTCAGGACAGAGCCGGACCACCTCCTCCTGGTTCTCGTTGATCATGTCGGTGTCGTAGAAGATGCGCTTCTTCCTACGGTAGAAGTCGCCCATGCCATCCAGGGCGGCGGCCACCAGCTCGTCCCTCTCATCCCAGATCTTCTTCACCTGGGATACTGTGTGCTCTATCTCCCGCTTCATCTCAGCAGACTGGACGAAGCGGCCGGGCACATAATCCGGCTCTTTCACATGGGAGTAGTCGAGGCCAGCCATGGCCTGGATGATCCCGGTGTTTACATAGGGCAGAGCCGTCTCCACTGCATAGCCGCCCTCCAGAACGCACAGGTCTGGGGCGAGCTTTTCATTGAGCCTGGCATAGCCGTTCGCAGAGAAACGCATGTTGGCCAGGGGATCTGTGTAGTGATTGTCCTGTCCGGCTGAGTTGAGCACCAGCTCAGGCTTGAACTCATCCAGCACCGGCAGGATGAGTCTGTCCAGAACATAGTGAATCCCCTCATCTGTGGTTCCGGGCGGCAGCGGCACATTCAATGTGCGGGCAAGGGCCTGGGGCCCCCCCATCTCATTGACGAATCCGGAGCCGGGATAGAGGGTGTGCCCGTCCTGGTGGAAGGAGATGCAGAGCACATCCGGATCGTGCCAGAAGATCTCCTGGGTGCCGTCGCCGTGGTGCACATCGGTATCGATGACGGCAATCCTCTTGTGGCCGTACCTGGTCCTAAGATAATCGACCAGGATCGCCATGTTGTTGATGTTGCAGAAGCCCCGGTTGCCGTGCACCACCCTCATGCTGTGGTGGCCTGGAGGCCTGACCAGGGCGAAGCCATTCCTGATCTCCCCCCTCTCGAGGGCATCGGCCAGGGTGAGGGCGCTGCCCGCAGCGATGAGGTGGGCCTCGGTCACCTGGCTCTCCACGTCGGGAACGCAGAAGTGTGTCCGGGCTACATCCTTCTTTTCAGCCGGGCGGGGCTTGTACTCCTCTATGCCGGGAAGGTCCATCAGCCCCTCCTCGAATATCTGGTCACGGGTGTAGAGCAGCCGCTCCTCCCTCTCCGGGTGGGTGGGGCTTATGGCCCAGTCGAATGCCGGGAAGAATATCAGCCCGGTCTTTCCGTTGCCGGACATCTCAGCGCCTCCCCCAGGATGGAAGAAGGCCGGCAGTGACCTCCATCCTCACATCCATGAGCCTTCCTACCGTAGACCAGCCTCGAATCATATTGAACACATCGCTGTAGGTTACCTCCGCCTCGGAGGCGTACTCGCCTATGCCGAGCAGGGACGCCCTCTCAACCAGCAGCTTTTTGGCCAGCTTTTCTGCGTCCTCCGGAGTCATATTTTTATTCGTCACCCTCCCAGTGCTTCCGTCCTCGGCCACTGAATACTCCCCTTTCTCTGTGTCGATGTGCAGGTTGAGGGTGATTGTGGGCCGGGCCACAGCTGCGCCTATGGCATTGGCCACAGCGGCGTACTGGGGCACCACAGCCGCCGCACCCATCCTGGCGGCGATCAATGGGACAAGCGGCGGCGCGCCTCCGCCCACTCCGACTACGCTCTGGGCCGAGAGCTTCTCCTTCTGCATGATCTCCCAGACGCGGTAGGCCGGCTCCTGCTCCCATTCCCGGAACATCTCGTACACCTCGGAGACTATCTTGTCCACCACAGCGTCTACCACCTTGCCTGCCGCCTGCTTTGCAGTGCAGCCCAGCTCGGCGGCCAGCATCAACATGGCCTGCTCGGCGCCTGCCGCCTCTCCGATGTCGGCCAGCCCGAGAACCCGCAGTGCATCTGTGGGCGTCGGCACATTTCCGCCCATGCAGATGGGCGGGCCGTCCCGGTGAGGTCCGACGGATACTGCTACAGTCGCAGCGCTTCCTGATGAGGAGCCGCGACATACGCGAACAGCGCTGTCCCCTCCGATGGCTACCGACCTGACTGAGAAGGCCCGAACATGGGTGAGCATGCTGTCCACCCTCGCCCCCTTTGCCGAGAGAAGGGGCCTTCCCGAGAGTATCAGGGCCAGATCGGTGGTGGTGCCGCCGATGTCAACGACCACGCTCGTCCGATCCGCCTCGGTCAGGGCCAGCACGCCCATGATGCTGGCCGCCGGCCCGGAGAATATGGTCTCCACAGGCGGCACCCTGTCGAGGGGCAGGGTGCCGCCGTCCGCCTTGAGGATGTAGACAGGGGCTGTGATCCTGCGCTCTTTGAGGGCTCTGGCCACATCGGCGGCAAACATCTCATATTTGTCCCTGGTGGCGACTGCGAGAACGGTGGTCGCCGCCCGGCGGGGGAAGTTGAGCTGGCCTGAGACGCGGTGGCCGAACTCAATCCTGGCTTTGGGAAGGGCGGAGGAGAGAGTCCGCCCGGCCAGAAGCTCGTGGGAATGATTTCTCTGGCAGAACTTTCCCACCACTGCCACCCGTGAGAGTCCCTGTACTGAGATCCTGGCTGCAGCCTCCCTGATCTGGCTCTCCTTGAGGGGAGCGGTCTCCTTGCCACGGAAGTCGATTGCCCCGTCTAAAATTATGCTCTCGCCAAGCGCGTAGTCTCTGGGATTGGTGCCGGGCCCGGGGATGAGCACCAGGGCCACTGGATCGGTCTTGCCCTCGGCAATCATATTTGTGATGAGTGTGGTGCTCAGCACGACCCTCTCGATCTTACTGGTGTCGATGCCCCGGATCAGCTCATCCATTGCCGCCAGCAGGCAGTTCAACAGGTTGTCATGATCCGTCGGCACATATGCGGTCTTGACCACACTGCTGCCCTCCACGATGACAGCATCGGTGGTTGTGCCGCCCACATCTATTCCAATGAGCATATTATCAATCGCCTTTCGATACGCGCTAAGACAAAGAGGTATATCGGCTTTGTGGTCTTTAGAGAGGACTTTTCGAGGATGGTGTCCATCACCCGCAGGCCTCTCCAGACTCGTATGCCTCCCTGAGCTGATCTGCCACCAGCTCTGAGAGCCTCTGGCCGGCGACGGTGCAGAATACCTCTGCGAACTCGGGAGAGAGGCAGCCAAGGCTCTCAACTCCCTGCAGGACCTGCTCGGCTAGGTAGCTCATGTCCTCGGATGTGAGCCTCTTCAGCCGCTGCTCGAACTCCTGGGGGCTTCGAGAGTGATGATTGGCCACGGGGGGCAGGATATTCATGTACTCTATATCAATTCCCTTCTTTTGCAGAGCTTCCAGCTCCGGCACCAGCTTGAACAGGATCTGCCGGTCTGCCTCGTTCAGATCTCGGGACATGGCTGTTAGCGATGCTCTGCAATGATATAGGCTCATCGGGCCGAATGGGCCTTTGTGGTTTGGTTTTTGGAAGCAGGGGGTATGTGCGGTAGCTTAATGCCCCACCACAAAGGCACAAAGACTAAGTGACCGATTTTACCGAGCTTCGCACCCATTCCAGATAGGCCGGGCTGCCATCGATTATGGGAAGAACGATTATCTCGGGGACGGCATAGCTGTGCAGCTCTATTATCCTCTTCTTTATGGCCTCAACCTGGCCCGCCGCGGTCTTGATTATCAAGAGCATCTCGCCGTCCCAGTTGAGCCTGCCATCCCAGATGTAGCAGGAGCGGACTTGGCTTGTGTTCACACAGGCGGCCAGCCTCTCTCTGACCAGAGACTCGGCCATCTTCTCAGCCTCGCCCGGACCGGCTGTGCAGAGCACCACAACAAACTCATTCTCGTTCATGCCATTCCCCTCAGCCAAAAGCTATCGCATCCCTTCCACCCAGCGCCCCCCGTCCTTTCCTATCTCCTTCTTCCAGATGGGGACCCTGCTCTTCAGCTCCTCTATGATGTACCTGCATCCATCAAAGGCCTCCTGCCGGTGGGCAGCAGAGCAGACTATTGCCACGATGCTCTCCCCTACCGCCAGGGAGCCGGTTCGGTGCACCACACCGGCCGAAAGCAGGGAAAAGCGTCCTGTCGCCTCATCGACTATGGCCTGCATCTCCGCCTTTGCGGCCTCAGGGAATGCCTCCACAACCATCTGCTCTATTCCGTCGTCCCGAACTGTGCCTGTGAAGCTGACGATAGCCCCCGCCTCCGGCCTCCTGGCCCGCCTCATGAGCTGATCTATGGAGATCTCCTCTTCGGTGATCTCAATCAAGGGCATCATCCTCCTGCCACCGGGGGAAATACGGCCAGCTCGTCTCCATCCTGCAGCCTTCGGGACAGGTCCTGAAGTGGATCGATCCTCTTTCTGTTGACCATGAGCAGGACATAGTCGCGGATGGCGCCAGACTGTTCGAAGGCCTCCTCCTTGAAGCGGGGAAGGCTTTCCGCCAGGGCCTGCAGAGCCTCGCCCACAGTCGCCCCGTCCCTCACGTCCAGCTCCCTTTCCTTTCCCAGGGCCTCACGAAAGCCGGCAAACGCCAGGACCTTAATGCGCATTTTTCAATCACGTCCGCCTATCGCTTCCACATCTCGCTGTAGCTCGCCGGAGCTGCCGCATCCGCCTCAGCCTTTCCCTTTCTGATTGACTTGAGGATCTTCTTCTTCTCGTTCTCCCGCAGCCGGGCGATCTCCTCCTCCGAATCGATCCCCATGACGAATGTGCCGTGGCAGGGCTTGACATATGTGAAGAGCATCTCCGTCCCCCGCACGCCCATTGCCACAGGCGGCACGCCGATGATATAGTAGTCCTTGAATATCTTGTAGCCGGGATCGACGTAGTAGACCTCATCGCTGTTTTTCTCTATATACTCGCGGGCTTCCTTGAAGGAGGTTCTCTCCAGATACAGCCTGTACTTCATCTGCTCGATACAGCTCACAAAACCACCTTGTCGATCTTATTCTTCAGGGGATTGGGATTGTGTACCGCCTTGGCCACTATCTTCTCCGCCGGATAGTCTATGCTTTCCGCCAGGCCCTCGGCATTCTTGCCGAAGACCACTGCATAGAGCTTGGCCCTTGAGATAGAGGAAAAAGTCGCACCATAAGCCATCCCGGCATCGCTGTGCATGAAGGCAAAGCAGAGGTCGAAGTCTGTCTTCTTCTCCACAATGTCGCCGATCATCTGATCTATGTCAGCGGTCTTCTGCACATAGTAGCCCTCCGGGTCTGCGGCCCTGAGCAGCTTGACCGCTGCATCTGTTCCTGCCACAGTCACATCATAGCCCGCGCGGGTCAGCTTGTGGGTGAGGTAGATGACCATGCTCATCTGCACCGGCACCTCCGGGCAGCCCATCACCAGCAGCGCCTTTTTGCCTTCGCTCATATGCTCCATCTCTTTATCACGAAAATTGCCGTTATGGCTATTAATACTACCGGATTTTCTGAGTCAGACGCCGGCTGTTCGGTCACGCCATTCGCCGGCCTTTCCCGTTATGCCGGAGCAGTCCGGACAGAATGGGTTCCTTTCGGCCGCCAGCTCGTCCAGGCAGGCGTTCCTGCCGTCCCACAGGGCCAGCCTGTTTTCGAGGAGCCTTCCCTTGCCTGTGACATATTTGACTGCCTCAGTCACTGCAATGGAGCCGATCACACCGCATGTGCTGCCGAGGGCAGGAACGACCGCATCCGGCGGAGCCCTGGGAAAGATGCAGCGCAGGCAGGCCGTCCTTGCTGGCACGACTGTGGTGGCCTGGCCCTGGTAGCCGCTGACCGCCCCGTGAAATAGAGGAATCCTCCTCTTTAAAGCCGCCCGGTTGAGTATGTATCTGGCGGCAAAGCCGTCCATGCCGTCCATGATCAGGTCGCAGCCCTGCACCAGATCGTCGATGTTATCCTCGCTGATGATAGCTGCCCGCGCCTCCACCTTTATATCGGGGTTGAGGGCCCTCAGGGAGTCATGGGCGGAGAGGGCCTTGTCCCTGTTCAGGTCTGAGACTTTATACAGTATCTGGCGGTTCAGATTGCTCAGGTCCACCCGGTCGCAGTCGACAATGCGAATCCTGCCAAAGCCTGCAGCAGCCAGGTAATAAGCCATGGCAGAGCCGAGGCCCCCGGCGCCGGCCAAAATGACGTGAGTTCTCTTCAGCCTCTCCTGTCCCACTTCTCCGAATAGAGGGATCTGGCGGGAGTACCTCTTCAGCTCAGCATCGCTCAGCATTTCATTCATCCGCCGTGAACAAACCTCACTATCTTGAGCTCGTCGCCGCCGCAGACTGTCTCCTCCTCCGAGACGATACTGCCGTTCCTGGCCACTATGACCTCAACCGGATTTATGCCGAGCCGATTGAGTATATCTTCGATGCGGCAGGCTTCTCCAGCCATCTCCATCCGGCTGCCGTCAGGCATAACAATATGCATTTTATCTATCAAAACATCAGCCGGCATAAATAGATTGGCAATAGGGCATATTCAAATAGGACGAGGTAAACGAAGCGAATGATACCGGAAAAAAGACAGCGACGCACAGAAAAGAAGGATAAAAGCGATGACGATTGCCATTGTGGACTACGGAATGGGAAATCTCTTCAGCATCTACAATGCCCTGAATTACGTGGGGGCCGATCCCAAGATCGTAACTGAGCCCTCGGCGCTGCAGGGATTTCAGGGCATTGTTGTGCCAGGCGTTGGAGCCTTTGGCCAGTGCATGGAGCGCCTCTCCCACTTTCAGGAGGCGCTCTGCCGCGCCCGGGAGGATGGAGTGCCCATACTGGGGATATGCCTGGGGCTCCAGGTGCTCTTCGATGAGAGCGAAGAGAGCCCGGGCGCACGGGGTCTTGGATGGATAAACGGCAGAGTGGTTAAGCTGCCTGCCTCTGTCATGATCCCTCAGATGGGCTGGAACGACCTGTCCATCCGGCGGCATGTGGATATGCTGGATGGGATCGATGATGGCGATATGTTCTATTTCGTGCACTCCTACTACGGCCTGCCTGATGATGAGTCTGTCCTCGTGGCCACAGTCGAGCACGGCGTGGCAGTCACTGCGGCTGTGGCAACCGGCAATGTCTTTGCCACCCAGTTCCATCCTGAAAAGTCTGGAGCTAAGGGGCTTCGCATCCTGGAGAACTTCGTGAGGGATGTCTCATGCTAGCGAGAAGGATAATCCCCTGCCTGGACTGCGACCTTCAGGTGCCGGGGGGGCGGGTTGTCAAGGGCATCGAGTTTCAGCAGATCAGATATGCTGGAGTTCCATGGGAGCTGGCAGGCAAATACTACCGGGACGGAGCAGACGAGATCGTCTTCCTGGACATCACCGCCTCTCACGAGCGGCGGGAGACCATGACAGAGGTCATCAAGAGGGCCTCCCGGTCTGTATTCGTGCCACTGGCGGTGGGGGGAGGCATCAGCAGCATCGAGCAGGCCAGGGAGGTCTTCAATGCCGGAGCCGACAAGATCGCTCTGAACACATCGGCCATAAAGCGGCCGGAGCTTATCAGCGAGATCGCGAATCACTACGGCGATCAGGCAGTGGTGCTTGCGATCGATGCCAAGCGGCGCTATAACATAGAGCCCGGCAGGCAGGTCGTGGAGACGGAGAGCGGTCCCTGCTGGTTTGAGTGTTCCTGCTACGGGGGCAGGAGTTTCACGGGAATCGACGCCCTGGCCTGGGCGGAAAGAGGCGTATCTCTGGGAGCAGGGGAGATCCTGCTCACCAGCATGGACCGGGACGGAACCTACGACGGCTTCGACATCCAGCTCACAGATGCCGTATCTTCCATGGTGAAGGTGCCTGTCATAGCCTCGGGAGGCTGCGCCAGCCCCGATCACATGCTGGAGGTATTCCAGAAGACCCGCGCCTCGGCTGCCCTGGCGGCAAGCATATTTCACTTTGCAGAGTGGAATGTCCGGGATGTGAAGGAGTATTTGAAGAAGAGGGGCATAATCGTCCGGATCTAGATGAGGCGCTATTTAAATGAGGTATATTGAACTGGACAAAGCTCCCTCTAATCAACTACTGGAAGTGATGGCGGTAAACGCCGACGCCGCCTGGCAGAAGAGATTTGAGGCCATGGGCATAAGACCGGGCAGGCATATCCGGAAAATTGCCTCCCAGCCATTCGGTGGCCCGGTGGTAATCGATGTGGGCGGCTCCAAGATATCCCTGGGCCGAAATATCGCCGCAAAGATCGAGGTGGAGCTGGTCACCCCCTCTCGATAAAATTTAATGAAATATGGAATTATTGCGGCTTTTTGACCTATTAGGGCCTGCTGCGCTATTGCGCGGCTTCAGTTGATATGAGCTGCTTTAGCCGCTGGATGCTCTCCATGGCCTGGGCGGACTCGTGCAGCTTCTCCTCCTCAAAGTGACTTATTATCTCATCTATCTTCGCCTTCAGAGAGTAGACCTTCATCGGTCTGCCCTTTCCTTCCCGCTTGATCTCCTTTTCTTCAATCCAGTTGTTGTCGCGCAGTGTGCGCATGGCAATGGAAACCTCCGGCTGGCGCAGGTCCGAGCCCATCTCGATCTCCCTAGAGGAGGCCTCATCCACATTGGCCAGGAAGGTTATGAGCGTCGCCACATTTCGCGGCACGTTCAGGGATCGAAGCGTTTCGACAAACTCCATGTCCTTGTCGTCCAGGATCTTCACGGTGGACTCTCTCATAATCGTCACCATATTTTTCATTACACAAATACTTAATGATATAAATAATTTGTTTTGAAAGGGTATGTCTTTTAATTTTACAAAATTAGACTAATACTTTAGATAATAACTTTAAAAGCAACTGGCATTTACAATTAGATGGATTTAGAAGCAATGACGACATTAAATGAAAATTTATAATTGCTTTATTTTCCGGAAGCCCTCTACCGGCCATGCAGATCAGAGACAGTTTTTCCTCCATTTTTCAGGGAATATCTCAGATTGAGGTTATATAATTTATTTAGGGAGAATTTTATTGTATCATAGTAGATTATTATTTATAAATATAATTATCTCCATTCATCTCGCAGAAGAGCACAGCAGTATAGCCGATGAGGCTTTCAGTAAGATATATCTTCCTCCAAGGACATCCTGTTCTCATGATAACCATCGAGATCCGGGAGAAGGATCTGCGCGAACTGGCTCGCACCGAGGTTAAAAACCTGCCCGGATCTCTCTTTGCCGGGACCAGCCCTCTTCTGAGGCCTTTTATGAAAAATTTGGAAGAGCTTCTGCCTGCAGAAAACAGGGGTCGCGGGAGCAGCTACATTCTCAGTGCCCTTCACTCCCACATCGATTCAGTCCGCTCCGACGGCGGCATGATCTCCGTCAAGAGCGGCCAGACTGAGGTCACCATCCATCGCGAAGAACTGGGGAAGCTCATGGACGAGAGGTATCCGACAGCCGATCACCAGCGCCTCAACCTGCCCGGCCTGCTCTTCCTGCAGAGCGGCCCGGCGCTGCAGACTGCCTGCGCCGCCATCCTGCGACGGACGCACCGGCTGACCATCCCGGAGGGCAGGAGAACCATGCGCTACATCTTCCACCTCGGCGTCACAGCCATCTCCGCAGACAAGGAGAAGATCGTGGTGAGCTTCGATCCGGAGAGGCTGCCCAGAAGGGCGGACGGTAGCAGTGTGCTGGAGGGATAATCTCTGATTCATTCCACCCTCTGCCTCTTGTTATCACCCTAGACTATCAGACTTCTCAGACCCCACAGTAGCTTGGGATTGAGCCGGAATAAAACGCGCAGCATACCCGGCAGGTCCATCTTGGATATGTCCTCCCTGGCTAATGATCCCACAAGCTGGTTTAGGTCATTGTCGGTGAGCTTGACGAAGAACTCCTTGAACTGGAAGCTCTTGGCGAGGCTCCTGCCCATGGCCGCACTCCAGCGGTCATCGTACTCCTTCAGGGCTTCACGGGGCACGCTCTCCCCTGCCCGGGATAGGGCTTTGGCCGCCACCTCTCCTGCCACGACCCCCGCCTGCATGGCGTTGAGAATGCCTCCGCCTGTGAGGGGATCTGTCTGATGGGCGGCGTCTCCGACCAGCATCACTCCGTCGGCTGTGGCGGAGGCGAGGGGGCCGGAGCAGGGGTCTCCTCCCACCACCATCTCCAGCACCCGGCCGTTGGGAAAGCGCGTCTTCATGAACTCCTTAAGATGCCGGATTGCTTCGCCCGGCCCGCCCTTCGATCCCAGAATCCCCAGGCCCACATTGGCCAGCTTCTCGCCCTTTGGGAATATCCAGGCATACCCGGCTGGGGCAATGCTGTTGCCTAAAAAGAATTCGGTGTACTCCTCGTCGATCGAGGCATCCTGCACCAGGAACTGTGCGCAGGACTCGATGTCATGGAGCTTGAGAGCGGTGTCTATTCCAGCCCAGCGCCCCACCTTGGACTCGACCCCGTCTGCGCCTATAACCAGAGGCGCCTCGATTTCAACCGGCTCGCCGATATGCAGAGCTCTAACGCCGCTCATGGCCCCGTCCCTCCTGAGCAGCCCCATGGCCCGGGTCTTGACCATGACCCTCGCCCCTGCCTGGGCAGCCAGCATGGCCAGCCCCCTGTCGAAGACCTTCCTCTCAAGGACGTATCCCACCTCGCCCCCGCTCTGGTCCTCTGACATGACTATCTCCGTGCCGTCGGGGGCATAGATCCTGGCGCCCTTGACCTCGGCGGCTATCCACTCCGGCTCGGGCTTGACGAGCCGGTGCAGCGACCTCTTGCTCACTCCCTCGGCGCAGCGCACTGGATCGCCGATCTCCTGCCGCTTCTCGAGCAGCACGACATTCAGGCCCGCCTCCGCCGCCCGGCGGGCAGCCATGGAGCCGCCGGGGCCCGCTCCCACGACGACCACATCGCACTTCATGCCCTGACCTCGAGAGCCCCCACAGGGCAGACCTTTGTGCACAGGCCGCATTCCTTGCATTCAGCCGAGACCTCCAGCCAGGCCTCAACCAGCTCCAGGGCACATGTGGGGCAGACACCGACGCAGGCACCGCAGTAGCAGCATTTGTATCTGTTTATGGCAAGCATGAGATCATATCCTTTAATATTTTATTTCAAAGCCCTCATATCCCCCGGGCTCCAGCTCTGAGAGCTCCATACCCAGAACCATGGCACCCGCAGGTCCGGCTTTCATAATCTGAAGCAGCTCTCCAATGGCCTTCCTCTCTCCCTCCAGCACAGCCTCAACTCCGCCCCCGGGGATGTTTCTCACCCAGCCTTTGATCCCCAGGGCCCGGGCATGATCTCTCGTAAAGGCCCGGTAGAATACGCCCTGCACCCTGCCCGAGACCCGGACGTGAACTGCTATCATTTGCCGGCTCCGGCCACCAGGTCCAGCAGCGCCTGGCGCTGGTCCTTGGCCTTGATTATGCCTGATGCGAGAAGCACTCCCTCCGTGCCCAGCTCCAGAGCGCTCTTCAGGTCCTCGCCGCGGGTTATGCCCGCCCCGCAGAGAACTCCCACATCGGGGGCGATGCCCTTGACAGCCTTGACCGAGTTTATCACCACATCCGGATCGGCCTTGGATACGGGAATGCCGCTTCCGATAAGCTCCGGCGGCTCGACTGCGACCCAGTCTGGCCGCAGGGCCGCAGCGGCGCGGGTGGTGGCCACATTGTTTGTACAGACGATGCTCTTCAGCCCCGCCTGGCGGCAGGCAGAGATTGATGCCTCGATCTCAGCCAGCTCGAGCCTCCTCTCAGAATGGTTGATGAGGCTGCCCTTCGCACCCGCCCCGGCCAGGCAGGCTGCGGTCACGTGACCGGTGAAGCCGCCAAATCCCACTCCGTCCACATGCTGAGAGTAAACAGGAATCTTCACAGCCGATGCCACGGCGGATATATCAGCCACTTGGGGCACCACTATCATCTGCACGGCATAATCTCTGCCAACATCCTCGCAGATTCTGGCAAGGCGCACTGCCTGCGCGCCGGTGGATTCACTATAGGTCTTGAAGTTGAGCACAATTGTGGCCATTATCTCCCTCGCGTCATACATACATCATCAACGAACATATAAATTTTGGCAGCATTCGGCCCGCATGTCGTAATAGAATTTTTCATAAGCTTCGGCGCAGAGGCACTCCCCGGTGAAAATCATTTTTATATCGCCATTACAAATAAAAGCAATCATAGGGAGCATGCCTTTCTTTTGATCATGTATGATGTGGTAGAGAAGCCCCTCCGGCTGGGAATAGTCCTGCTCCACCAGCACGAGATCGTTGTGCTCGGAAAGAAAGCCTCTTAAAATGGGCTTGCTTCTCTGACAGATGGCGCAGTCCTCTCTGCCTATGAAAAGGAGGACCATCTTATCCATACGGCTGATATCCTGAGCCAGCCTCACCGCCGGGCCGTAGGTTTGGTTCAGGAAGGAATCCACTGCAGGAGCTACTTCCTCCCTTGAAACGCCATACTTTTTGGCAAGATCCTCGCAGAGCTGGGCCTGCTTTTTGGACATGAATCCCCTCACCTGGGCCATGAGATCCATGGGCGGCTCTCTCTTGTTCATACCATAAAACAGTAATGGTGCCGGAGGATTTCGGCTCGCGATTCATTACAGGGCAGAGCCAATTACAGGTCGTGAAGGACTTTGACCCTCAGCTTTGAGAAATCCTCTTTGATCTCCACCATGAAGCCCATTCCGGCAAAGATCTCCTCCAGCTCGACGCGGACGAATTTCTTGGCTGCTTCGGAGCCGAATATGAGGGTGAATTCGTTCTTTCCGGTCTTGCTCATATTGAAGAGGTTGCACATCTCCAGGCGGCGCAGAATGCTCTCGGCATTGAAGAGCTTGTGCTTGAACTGCTCGGCGTGGGCCCTGCAGACGGCCTTGTGCATACTCCAGAACTTCTCCTTGTCAGGGTGGCTCTCCATGAAATTGAGAAATAAAATCCAGTGGTCGATGTCCAGGATCACATGCTCTCCGGCTGAGAGCATCTCGGCGTGGGTGTAGATCTTCCTGTCCTCGGCTAGCTCGAAGAGCATCTTGTGCTTGCCGAAGAACTTCAAGGACTCTCTCATCAGCTCGCTCTGGGACATGCCCAGCTCCTCCTTCATCTTCTTGAACAGACCTGCAGTCTCTTCATCCAAAGCTATGGTAATTCTTTCCGGCGACTTCATTTCATCCCCAGCCTTTCTTCTTTATGATATATTATCCTTTTTCAAGCACAAACTTTTTATGCTGAATCCGGAAGTAAAATTCCGGTATTGGGTGCCGCTTTCTCTTCATTTTTTCCAAATTGATGCCGACCGACATTGTTATATTGGGAAGAGTGATGAACTCATGCCATGGACTCATGGATGGATTCTAGAAACATATACAGCGAAAAGGATAAGGAGAAGCTGGAGAAAGGGTCGGGCTTCGTCAAGGCCTGGACCCTCCTCAGCAACTGGATATACAGGGTTATATCCTGGTAGCGAGCATCGATCATCCTATTTTTTTTGATGGGATCCTTGTCCGGCAAGGCGAAGCATTTTAGCCGCCCTCCTCTGCAGCAATGCCAGCACCTGCCTCCTATCTCTTCCCAGAGCTGTTATGGAGAGCAAGGGATCGTCCGCCAGCACTCGCGATCCCACTGTAGGCACGTCCCGGCTCCACTGCCGGCATAGATCGGCTTTGACCGTCAGATCGCGCGGAGCATAAAGTATGATCCTGCCTGCAGTACGTCTGAGCGGGGCAAGCGGGCCGGGCAGCTCTCCCCGAAAGGCCTTCAGATGGGCGGAGAAGACATTGCATCCCGCCGCCATCTCCACCGAGTCCAGGGAGCCCTGAAAGCGAGCATTGACCTCCAGAACACGCGGTCCCTCATCTGTGAGCAGGAGGTCCACGCCGTTGCTTCCCACCAGGCCCAGGCCGGCCACAATCTCCTCTGCCATGCTGGCCAGTCTGACCAGGTCGCGCTGCTGCATCTCGAGGGGAGTGATGTTGCCGCTGTAGCGAAAGCCCTTTGCCCCGGACCAGGAGAGGCCTATCAATTGCTCGTTTACGGCAATGGCTCGCGCATCGTCTCCGTTGCCTATGACCGAGACGCTGGCCGGCCTGCCTGACAATAGCTCCTGGGCGATCATCTCCACCTTCTCCCCAGCCTCTCCATCCACCTGACCCGGCAAAGACAGATCGTGCGGGCTTTTCGCCGTCCTGCACCCCGCACCCCCTGCACCCCTGCGCGGCTTGATCAGAAAGGGATAGGAGAGGTCGCCGGCGGCTGCTGCAGCCAGGGCATCTGCTCCGGAAAACGTCCTGATGAAAGGAAAGCCGTTTTTCTCCAGCCAGCCGGCCAGCCACAGCTTATCCGAGACCTGCTTGAACTTGCCGGTCGGATTGTTCAGAACCGGCGCTCCAGGAACGGATGCCTCCTCAAGGCCGGGGCCCAGGACCACGGCCTCCGGGGAGAACCTGTTCACGAACTGGGGAATGGCCTGCTCTGCGGCCGCCAGCGGCAGCAGAGACGTCTCCTCCGCCCAGCAGGCCAGATCCCTGTCGCAGTAGCCGTCCACTGCAAAGACCTGGTGGCCGGCCCGGCAGGCGGAGGAGGCGATGTGCCTGATGTTGATGCCGATTATCAGTATCCTCATTACTCTTCTCTGGGGTACAGGACCTGCTTTCCGCTGGAGCTGGGAACGATCTTCAGCCCGCCCTCGAACTCTGCTGCCAGCTCGCGCCCCTCAAAGAGCCTGTCCAGGAAGACGGCCAGGGCAGCCACCTCTGAGTGGGGCTGATTGCCCACTGCCACATTCCAGTCCGCGAGCTGGTACATCTCCGCCGGCACCTTCTCCGCCCCCACGACGACCAGAAGGCCCAGACTGCTGGAGCCTCTGATCTCATCTATCACATCTGGCAGGTTGGAGCCGTACATGGTCAGGTGCACCACAGCCCCACCCGCCTCTTTCCAGCGCACCGTCTCCCCCTTCCATGAGACGCCAGGGGTAATGCGAAAGTCTCCGCCCCAGCGCTCCGCCACATCTGCCAGGCTCTCCTCCACATGAGAGTCGCGCCCGGATAGGAGCATCTCCTCCGCTCCGAAGGCCCGCGCCACAAGGCCCACATGGGTGGTGATCCTCTTGTCCCTCTCCGGCCGGTGGCCGATGCGCAAAACTACCACTCGCATGGCCGCGGGACGGCTGGCATATTATTTAGCCTTAATCGGAGCCTCCCGGCAAAATAGCTAAATTCCAGATGTACCTTGTTATGGGAGATGAATCTGTGCGAGAGATGCGGAGGCAAGGGCTACATCGTGGTGGGAGAGCAGCCCTGTCCCAACTGCGACGGCAGCGGAAAGACCGAGTCCATCTCCCTTGGGGAGGCATCGGAGAAGGAGATGAGGGAGCTTATAGAAAGCGGCTCCACGAGGTGCAGCGTCTGCCACGGCTCTGGCAAAATGCCTGTCACCGAGAGCTGCCAGGATTGCGGAGGCCTCGGCCGCGAGTACACCTGCGTGGTATGCGGATCCCGCCTCAACAGCAAAAAGGAGGTGTGCGAGCGCTGCGCCAAAAAGCCGCTGCTGCATATCCTCGACCCCGCATGCGATCTCAAGGATATCAATATCGGCGACATCTACCAGGGCAGGGTAAACGGCCTGGCCAATTTCGGGGCATTTGTGGATCTCTCCGAGAGCGTGAGGGGCCTGGCCCACAATAAGGTCTTGAAGAGCAGGCCGGAGGTGGGGGACGCCATCATCGTGGCGGTCAGAAACATACTTCCCAACGGCAACATCGAGCTCGAGCCGGTGGAGCTCATTGAGTACAACACAGTGGAGGTGGAAAAAGAGCTGCCCCTGGCGAGGGCTGCGGATCTGCATAGGTCTGTGGGAAAGCAGGTCATGATCAAGGGAGAGGTCATCCAGGTCAAGCAGACCGGCGGCCCCACCATATTCACAGTCGCCGACGACAGCGGCCCGGTATTCTGTGCTGCCTTTGAGAAGGCCGGGGTTCGGGCCTATGCCGAGATAGACAGCGATATGATTGTGAGGGTCATAGGCGACGTCTCCATGCGCAACAACCAGGTACAGGTGGAGATCAAGTCCATGAAGCGCCTCTGGGGCAAAGAGGCCTCCTCTGTTAAGGACAGGATCGAGCAGGCCATAGACCTGCGGGCAGAGCCATTCGAGACGGAGTTTCTGGTCAAAAGCGATGTCATGCAGCGCCTCAAGCCTGCCATGAAAAAAGTCGCAAAGGAGATCCGCCGCGCCGTATTCAAGTCCCAGCCCATTGTCGTCCGCCACCATGCCGATGCCGACGGAATCACAGCCGCCGTGGCCATTGAAAACGCCATACTGCCACTTATCAAGGAGATAGGTGGGCCTGACGCCGAGTACTATAACTACCGCCGCGCTCCCAGCAAAGCCCCCTTCTATGAGCTGGAGGATGTGACAAAGGACCTGAGCTACGCACTGGAGGACAGCAGCCGGCACGGCCAGAAGATGCCGCTAATCGTCCTCATGGACAACGGCTCCACAGAGGAGGATGTCCCGGCGATGCGCCAAGCTCAGGTCTACGGCCTGGAGATGCTTGTTGTCGACCACCATCACCCCCACAAGATCGTGGATCAGTTCCTGATCGCCCATGTCAATCCCGCCCATCAGGGTGGAGACTTCGGCCTGACCACGGGCATGCTGGCCACTGAGATCGCCCGCATGATCTATCCTGCTGTGGAGGCCAGGATCGGGCACTTTCCAGCCGTCTCGGCGGTTGGGGATCGAAGCGAGGCTCCTGAGGCTGAAGAGTACATCCGGCTGGTCGAAGACAGATACAACCGGGAGGACCTCAAGAAGATAGCCCTGGCTCTGGATTATGAGGCCTTCTGGCTGCGCTTCAATGAGGGCCGCGGCCTGATCAACGACATCCTCTGCCTCGGAAGGCTGGACCGTCATCAGAGGATTGTGGAGCTCTTATGCGAGCAGGCCAATGCCGCTATCGACGAGCAACTGCGGGCAAGCATGGGCAATGTGAAGACCACACGGCTTGCCAACGGCATCATCATGAATGTGCTGGATGTGGAGAACTTCGCCCATAAGTTCACCTTCCCTCCGCCAGGCAAGACGAGCGGCGAGGTGCACGACCGGCTCTGCAAGAAGTTTGACGGCAGGCCGGTGGTCACCATCGGCTACGGGCCGGACTTCGCCGTGCTCAGGAGCCGGGGCGTGCGGATGAACATCCCCCAGATGGTAAAGGAGCTGATGGAGGAGATTCCCAACGGCGGGGTCTCGGGTGGCGGCCATCTGGTTGTGGGATCGATCAAGTTCGTGAGCGGCATGAGAAAGGAGGTTTTAGCCAAGCTCGCCGAGAAGATCGCAGGCTGCGGGGTGGATGCCGCCTCGAAGGCGGGGTAGGCGGGACTGGAAAGGTGGGGAAAGCAGGTAGTAATTCTAAATCGCCTTCACCATGTAGGGGCCAAAGAGCTCGTATCCCAGCCGCCTGTAGTATCCCCTGGCCCCGATGCCGCTTGTGACATGCAGGCGGCTGTAGCCCGCGTCAGCAGCCAGCCCCTCTGCAGCTGTGACCAGCCGCTCCCCGTAGCCGCGGTGCTGCCAGCCCTCCGCCCGGCTGCCGATGGGCAGCATCGGCCCGTAAATGTGCAGCTCCCTCACCCTCGCCTCAGCAGACAGACGCAGCCGCAAAAATCCAACCAGTGTGCCGTCCTCGGCCTCGTAGGAAAGGAAGTGCTCCTCTCCCCCTGCCGCCTGGTATCTCTCGTGCTTCAGGGATACATCCGCCTCTGTCACATGCAACAGCCCCGCCTCCCTGCAGCGGATGCAGCGGCACCGCCCGCCCCGCGCCTCCAGCCGCTGCCTGGCGAGCTGGCGGAGATTGGACTTCTTGACGCCGGCCGCGATGAGCTGGGCTGGGATGTCCCTCTGCACCCTCTGCAGCCGCACATATCCTGGCAGGATCTCCTTGATGCAGGAGACAAGCTCAGCCGCCTCCCCGTCCAGGAGGGGGGCATAGTCGCCGCGGAGGTACATCCTGTACAGCTCAGTCCCCTCCACCACCAGTGTGGGGTAGATCTTGAGGTAGTCGGGCCGAAAGCGGCTGTCTGAGAAGAGCTCCCGGAAGACCTGCAGGTCTATCTCGGGGGTGGAGCCTGGCAGCCCCGGCATCATGTGAAAGCCCACCTTCAGCCCCGCCTCCCGCAGCCTGGCTGCGGCCTGCACCGAGTCATCCACGCTGTGGCCCCTCTTCATGGCCTGCAGCAGCTCCTCCCTCGTGCTCTGCACCCCCAGCTCAACCTTTGTCGCTCCGAGGCTGAGCATGCGGGCGATGTCCCTGGGACGGCAGCAGTCCGGCCGGGTCTCGAATGTGGTGCCGATGTTCCTGACTGCAGCTGTCTCATTGGCGGCCGCCTCCACGCCAAATGTGCGAAAGCCTGCTGTGCCTCGCAGGAATGCCCCTCCATGCCCGGGATAGTCGTTCATTGCCTGCAGGCACCTGCTGACAAACCAGTGCTGATAGCCCGGGGGCCTGTCTGTGATGGTTCCGCCCATGATGATCAGCTCAGCCTTGTCCAGGCTGTGGCCTATCTCATCCAGTTGCGCCAGCCGGGCAGTCACCTGCCGGTAGGGGTCGAAGCCATGCTGGGCGGCGCGCAGGGCAGCCGGCTCGCGCCCTGTGTAGCTTTGCGGAGATGGGCAGGATATGCCGCCAGGGCAGGGGACGCATATGCCGTGCGGGCACCTGGCTGGCGATGTCATGGCTGCAATCACAGCCACGCCTGAGAGTGTGCGGGTGGGCTTACGCACAAGCATCTTGAGCCTCTCCCTCTCATCCGGCCTGCACATGGCCAGGATATCGGCATTGCTGGGCAGTGAGGAGAGAGCCAGCCTGGCGGAGGCCTTCCTCTTGAGGGCCTCAAGCTCCGCTTCGCCCCGGACCCGGCCGGCCAGGATGGCGTCCACTATGCCTCTGATCTCCCTCTTCCTGGCCTTTTCATCCTGCCATCTGCCGGCCATCTCCTCAGCCTTCATCTGCCGTCCTGTCCTGTCTAGGGCTCTTTTCCCTCCTCCTCCGGTGTTCCGAAATCCTCGCCGCTCATCTCACCCGCCTGCTGGGCCAGCTTGCAGCGGAGCAGGCCGGAGAGGAACATGCCGGCTACGATCAGCTTCTCCTGCGACATTCCCTTCGATGCGGCCATGATATTGGCCACAGCCTCTTCCTTGCTGGCAGTGCTGGGATCGAATAGCGACTCTTTGACCATGTCTCCGATCTCGATCAGCTCCTCTGGGGGCATGTCAAAGAGGCTTCTCGCAACCTCCAGGGCCCAGGACTCTTCGTTCGCGTCGAACATATGCCGGCATTGGGGATACAGGATGAAATAGATTTGGCCGGCCTAGAATAGCTCGCATATGAAGAGAGGCTTCTGGCGGCCTAGCTGCCTCAGAGCCAGGCACCCATCATCCAAAAGCATGTAGGTCTCAGAAGTCTCCCCTCCCGGCGCTATATTGCGGCTGGCCTGCCGGTTGCCGGGCTGCCCGGCTGCGGTGCCTGTTGCATGCCAGGGCGCCGGACCGGCAGCCTTCTCCCTTGTAAAGCAGCCGGAATTCACAGCCAGAGGCCCGCCCCTTCTTTGAAATATGCCAGATCTGTGAGTATCGCCGTAGATGAAGCAGTCGACCCTGTCCATGTGTCGGTCGCGAATGAACTGCAATATGGCATCATACTGGCCCTGGACAGATGACGGCCGCTGCCGGGAGAAGGGGGCCATGCTATGCAGCAGGCCCGACGCCCTCCAGATTAAGTCCTCGAAGGAGACCATCTCCCCGATGTAAGCTGTGCGGTAGATGCTCTCGTAGGCATATGTCATCATCATCTCGAGGTCGGAGGGAAGGATCTCCTCTCCCGAGAGACGGCGCATCCTCTCCACAATCTGCAGGGTGAGGGTCTGAATGCCGTCCAGGTGATGGCCGTGTGTGAAGAGAAATGTCCTGCGGCAGAGCCTCTTCGTATAGCAGGGATAGAGCATCTCCACATCAATTCCCGCAAAGGTCTGCTTCCAGCACAGTGCTGGAATGTAGACTGGAAAGATATCGCCGCGGGCGGCCCTCTCCATGAACTCCGCCTCCTGCTTTTGGACCACCAGGTGATGATCGTGATTTCCCACTATGTAGCGGATCTTCAGGCCGGCCTCCTCCAGCCGCAGCAGAAAGGGGAGGGATGCCTTCACAGCAGACTCCGGGCGGGCCCTCCAGAAATCGAATATATCGCCGAGCAGTATGGCCTCCCTGCAGTCGCTCTCATACCTGCATACCTCCTGCATGAGCTGCTCTACCCTGGCAGGATCATGCAGGCTTGAGGCGTTCCATCCGAAGTGCGTATCCGAGATGATGAGTGATGCCATTGCTCTGCTACTCCCCCTCCGGAATGGTATCTCTGTAGTTATTTATAAATATTGTGGGGGGCAAAGGTTTGCCGCGGAGCTCCGGCCCTCCGGAGGCCAACCACAAGGCAAAAATATGTTCCGGAGGAGCCATACGATCAGAATGATAGACATCGCCATTCCCAAGGGCAGCCTGCAAAACCAGACCCTGCAGCTCTTTGAGCAGGCAGGGCTGCAGGTTAAAAGGACTGAGCGGGAGTACAACGCCCGCATCGACGATCCCCGCATAGGCAAGGTGAAGATACTGCGCCCCCAGGAGATTCCCGGGTATGTGGCCAAGGGCTACTTCGACCTGGGCATATCCGGAACGGACTGGATCATGGAGTCCGGGGCGGTGGTCTCACGCATCACCGAGCTGTATTACGGCAAGCAGGGGCCGGGCATGGTGAAGCTGGTGGTGGCTGTGCCCGAAAGCCAGGACATTCACTCTGCCAGGGAGATCAAGCCTGGAAGCCGCGTCTCCACAGAGTATCCCAACCTCACTCAGGCCTTCTTTCTGGGGCTGGGAATTCCAGTGGAGATTCAGTTCTCCTTCGGAGCCACGGAGGCCAAGGTGCCGGAGCTGACAGATGTGGTGGTCGATCTCACGGAGACGGGCTCCACCCTGAAGAAGAACGGGCTGAAGATCATAGATGTCATGCTCAAGTCCACATCAGAGCTGATCGCAAACAAGAAGAGCTGGGCCGATCCCGTCAAGCACGAGGAGATAGTCGCAGTTGAGACGCTTCTCTCCGCTGTGATCCGGGCCAAGGAGAAGGTGCTCTTGAAGATGAATGTGCCTGAGGAGGCTATGAAGGCTGTCGCGGCCATGCTGCCAAGCATGAAAAATCCCACCATCTCCAAGCTCTACAACTCCGGCTACTATGCTGTGGAGACTGTGGTGGACAGGGGCGTCGTAAACCTGCTCATACCGCGGCTCAAGAAATCTGGGGCAGAGGATATCCTGGAGCTGGCGATATCCAAGATAGTTCCCTGAATACATAAAAATCGAGCGGGCGCGGGGGGATTCGAACCCCCGATCTACAGCTTAGGAGGCTGCCGCCTTATCCTGACTAGGCCACGCGCCCTTGTCCGGCCATCCGTATTCCCGGCACGTATATCAACCTTTCCGGAAGCGATCATCTCATCGAATCAGCACTGCGCTGAGCACCACCACGAAGAGCCCCAGGAAGAACCAGCCCAGTATGCCCTCCGCCATGGCCAGGTGCCTGTAGAAGCCCACGGGATATGTATTGACCGGCGCCTGGGAGGTGGTGAACATGGCGATGCTGAAGTACAGGGCATCGGTAAATGAGACGCGTTTGCTGGGACGCAGGCGCGGATCGCCTGGAAGCTCCATGCCCTCTATTTCGAATTTGCTCATGCCCTTTCCAGCCCAGAATATCACTCCGAAGAACAGGATGGTAAAGAGGCACCAGAAGGCTGTGTAGCTCACCCGCACCCCGTAGCCGCAGGACAGCCATGCGATGATGTCTGATATCTTGCCCCAGCCCCAGGGGGCCCGATCCTGGCCGGCTCTGCGGTACTGGTAGTAGCAGTCGTCTGCCTCGTCGAACCACTCCAGGCTCTTGTAGTTCTTGACCAGGGCCATGTAGGCGGCGCCGTTGTAAACGAGGCGGTCCTGTATGGTCGGCCAGTGGACCACGAACTTGTTGAAATCTGTGCTGTTGAGGTTGATCCTCGAGCCGGGCGCAAACGAGGCGCTCTCCAGTTGCATGCTGTACAGCCTTGCCTCCTCCAGTATCAGGTCTCCGCCGAAGTGGGTGTCCGTGAAGTAGGCCAGATCCGAGAACTTGACGCCTCCCATGAATGCTGTCTGGCTGAAGTTCACGCCGCCGAAGTCGACGATACCGGCAAAGCTGGAGAGGCCGAATGTGCTGCCGCTCATGAACCGTGCGTCCCGGAAGATCACATCGCTCTCAAATCGCGTGGCTGCGAATTCGGCATTGCCGAAGAAGCGAACCGAACGGAATGTGACTTGGCCCTGGAAGAGGGTCTCAAAGAATCTGACATCATCGAAGAATGCGCTATAAAAGTAGCCAGTCCTCATGAACTTGGCATAGTTGAAGTCCACGTCGCTCGCAAATCCCGTATCCAGAAAGATGGCATCTCCATCGAACTCGGCATTGCTGAAGCTCGCATCACTGAGAAAGCGGGCTGAGGCAAATGTGGCCGGGCCGGAGAAGACGGCCTCGGCAAAGTCTGCCTGCTTGAGAAATACAGCTCCTGCGAGCCTGAACTCTCCCTGGAACCTGGATTTGACGAAGCTGACGTTCTCCTCGAAGATGCAGTTTCTCATGTCCAGATCCTCGCTGAAGGTCACAGCAACGACACTCACCTCATCCAGGAAGCGGGAGTTGGTGATGCTCACCTGCCTGCGCACGGGGCTGGCAGACATGTCCAGCTCCAGCCTGCCGGTGACCGTCACATTGTCGTAGCTGACAGGCTGGCCAGACTGTATGGCTGAGAGGATCTGCGAGGCTGGGACCTCATGGCTCGGCTGCACGCTTTGCGTAAATGGGGGAGCCAGCGGGGCAGGTTGAGCTGCCCCTGCGCAGGCCAGCAGAATGGCTATGGCGAAGAGAATTGCGGAGAAGTGCCAGATACCTGTCCACCGCGGGCGATGGAAAGAGCATGGCAGGACCCTGGGATAGGCTCGCATCAAAGCTAGCTGGATGAGCCAGGATTTATCACTTATGCAGAGCCGGCGAGCCCCAAAGCTTTATCCCCTCCCGCCAACCATCATCCGTTATGCCCCAGGAAGATCAGGCCGTCCAGATACTCTCCCGCCAGGGCTATCACCTGGTGGGCGGCGGAGCAGTCAAGCCCTGCCTGTGGCTCAATCGCGCCATGCGGGGCGGAGAGCAGTGCTACAAGCACCACTTCTACGGCATCTCCAGCCACAGGTGCGTGCAGATGACGCCAACATTGGAGTGTAACCACCTCTGCCTGCACTGCTGGAGGCCGATAGAGGGTCAGACGCCGGCGAAGGAGCCCCTGGAGCCTGCTGCCCTTCTGGATGGCATCCTTTCCGGCCAGCAGAGGTTTCTCTCCGGCTACGGCGGGGCGAAGACCACCGACCCGGCCCGCCTGGCCGAGGCGTGGGTGCCCAGGCACGTCGCCCTCTCCCTGATGGGCGAGCCCACCCTCTACCCCTACCTGGCGGAGCTTCTCGAGCTCATCAGCAGCAGGGGCATGACAAGCTTTCTTGTGAGCAACGGCACCAATCCGGATGTGCTTTCTGCTCTGCGTCCAACACAGCTCTACCTGAGCCTCAACGCCCCGGATGAGGATCTGTACCACAGGGTATGCCGCCCCTCAGGCCACTTCTGGCCCCGCATACTGCAGAGCCTGGAGGTCCTGCGGGAGCACTGCTGCAGAAGCGTTGTCCGGCTGACACTGGCCCGCGGCCTGAACCTGGAGCGGCCCGAAGACTGGGCCCGCATAATCGCGCAGGGCGAGCCGGACTTCGTTGAGGTCAAGGCCTACATGCACCTGGGCCGCTCCCGCAACAGGCTTGCCCGCGAGGCCATGCCACCGCATGAGGAGATACTGCAGTTCTCCCGCAATCTGGGCGGGGCGCTGGGCTACGAGATAGAGGCGGATGTGCCCCTCAGCCGGGTGGCCCTTCTCTCCAGCGGGCGCGTGGAAAGGCACATCATATCTTCATGAAAAATCAGATTATTTGCCGGGATGATCGAGCACACGAATTGAGAAACGGGTTTAGGAAGATGAAGTGCGCGGATCATATTAACTCTCAGCTCAGTGGGAAAACTATTTTTGTGGGTAATTGTAACGTCTTCTCAGGTCTTCGCGATCATGGATGAGCGGAGGTTTCGGGATAATATATGGAGAGAGAATTGAGGATAATGCTGATAGAGGATGACTTGCTGGATGCGGCTGCAGCAAGGAGGCTGCTCCGGCACAACGCGCTGGACAGAGATCTGGTCATAGCAGCAGACGGCAGGCAGGCCGTATCCATACTTCAAAACAGCGCGCCCGCCGATCTTCCCCAGCTCATCCTGCTGGATATCAACCTGCCCGATATGAGCGGCATTGAGCTGCTCAAGAACATAAAAAAAGAGGATAAATTCAAAGACATCCCCGTGGTCATTCTAACCGGCTCCAATGAGGACAAGGATATTCAGAAGAGCTACGACCTGGGGGCTAAAAGCTACCTTGTCAAGCCCATATCCAATGAGGCCTTTCTGCTGGTTTTAAAGACGCTATTCTCCTGATGAGGGCCGGCAAGCCTCCTTGCCTCCTGAAGATTGCCGACATCGTTGCGACGGCTGTCCACCGGCGTCTCCAGGATCATGGGCAGCCCTGACAGGACTGGATGGCGGAGTACGGCGCGAAATCCCTCCTCGCCGATCTGGCCCAGACCGACGTGCTCATGCCTGTCCAGATGCGATCCGAGGGCGCTCTTGCAGTCGTTTAGATGGACCAGGTGCACTCTCTTGAGGCCGATGAGCCCCTCGAACTCGTCAAGTGTGGCCTGAAGGGCGGCGGGGCTCCTCAGGTCGTAGCCTGCGGCGTGGAGGTGGCAGGTGTCGAGGCACACGCCCAGCCCCTCCCCCCAGGCCTCGCCCTCCATCCGGTCCAGGATGGCTGCCAGGTCCTCAAATCTCCCGCCTATGCTGTTCTTGCTTCCGGCCGTGCTCTCCAGGAGAAGGGCCGTCCTGCCCCGGTCCTCGGGCAGGGCTGTCTGCAGGGCATTTGCAACTCTGTCCAGTCCCGCCTCCCTTCCCTCACCCAGGTGGCTTCCGGGGTGTGCCACCAGATAGTCCATCTCCAGCAAGCGGCATCTATGCATCTCCTCCTGCAGCGCCTGGACAGACCTCTCATAGACTTCCGGCCGGGGAGAGGCCAGGTTGGGCAGGTAGGGCATATGCGAGACCGCTGGAGAGAGGCCGGCTCTCCGGCGGGCGGCGACAAATCGCTCCGCAGCCTCGCAGGAGATGGGCTTTGCCTTCCAGCCGCGAGGGTTTGCCGAGAAGATCTGAAACGCATCGCAGCCCTTCTCCGCTGCCCTTGCCACTGCCAGGTCTATGCCGCCGGCCACGGATACATGCACGCCAAGTCGCACCATAGTCAGGAGAGCAGGAGCGACACCGCCAAGAACCTTGCCCCCGGATGTTGTTATGGAAGTTGGTATAATATCAAACAACTCCGTTTCAATCCTTGTTTTCTTGGAACTTGCCCTCGGATCTCTATCTGCCTGCACGCTGGGCACATCGATGTCTGTTTCAATCCTTGTTTTCTTGGAACTTGCCCTCGGATGCAGGACCTCCTGCTCACAATGCGCGCATCGCATGTAGTTTCAATCCTTGTTTTCTTGGAACTTGCCCTCGGATTGTGAACTCTTCTCTTATGTGTTCCAGTAGTTTCTGTTTCAATCCTTGTTTTCTTGGAACTTGCCCTCGGATAGTGTACACAGTATTCATCATCTGGGAATATTGCGCGTTTCAATCCTTGTTTTCTTGGAACTTGCCCTCGGATTCCAGACACCAACCCAATCATCTTCGCCCGCGACCGTTTCAATCCTTGTTTTCTTGGAACTTGCCCTCGGATTGTTGTCGTCGCTTGCTGTTGGAGATCCCGTGTAGGTTTCAATCCTTGTTTTCTTGGAACTTGCCCTCGGATCATGGTAAGGCCAAAAGAGTTTATGGATCCAGTAACGTTTCAATCCTTGTTTTCTTGGAACTTGCCCTCGGATGTTGCCGTATCCTGTGATTTTAACGAAGAGTCCTTAGTTTCAATCCTTGTTTTCTTGGAACTTGCCCTCGGATCTATGAGCAGCGGATAGAAGAAGGAAAAGCGCCTAGTTTCAATCCTTGTTTTCTTGGAACTTGCCCTCGGATTTCCAGCCGATAATCTATTTCTGGAGAAGGCTCCATGTTTCAATCCTTGTTTTCTTGGAACTTGCCCTCGGATGCCCCGATCTTCCACATCGTGGCTACGTCTATCGCTAGTTTCAATCCTTGTTTTCTTGGAACTTGCCCTCGGATTTGGAGCGCTGAATGGCA